>ERZ834722.2328-NODE-2328-length-15201-cov-12.210221_pt1 | contig 15201 bp, 10 predicted proteins | sample MGYA00519576_ERZ834722 | MGnify/ENA primary metagenome ERZ834722 (study PRJEB31850, sample SAMEA3708759) | human gut metagenome | biome: human gut; feature: human-associated habitat; material: faeces | place: China | collected 2014 ...
CTACCGGAGGACTTATCCTGGGTACCAGAGGCTGTGAAGAAGCCTATCGTACCGGTCGCGGTAAGATTAGAGTCCGTGCGGTGACCAATATTGAGACACTTCCAAACGGCAAGAGTCAGATCATTGCTACTGAACTGCCTTACATGGTCAACAAGGCAAATCTGATCATCAAGATTGCCGAGCTGGTAAAATTAAAGAAAATCGATGGTATCACAGATATCCGTGATGAATCCAACCGTGAAGGTGTCCGCGTGGTCATTGAGCTTCGTAAGGATGCCAATGCCAATGTTATTCTGAATCAGCTGTACAAGCATACACAGCTGCAGGATACTTTTGGTGTGATCATGCTGGCGCTGATCAACAATCAGCCTAAGGTCATGAATCTGCTGGATATGCTGACTTATTACCTGAAACATCAGGAAGATGTCGTTACCAGAAGAACTAAATATGATCTGAACAAGGCAGAGGAAAGAGATCATATTTTACAGGGATTGTTAAAAGCTCTGGATTTCATTGATGAAGTCATTACTATCATCCGTGGCAGTCAGAATGCACAGATTGCAAAAGAAAGACTGATGGAAAGATTTGAGCTGTCCGATGTCCAGGCACAGGCAATCGTAGAAATGCGTCTGCGTGCTCTGACAGGTTTGGAAAGAGAGAAGCTGGAGAACGAGCATAAGGATCTGGTAGTAAAAATTGCGGAGTTGAAGGCTATTTTGGCGGATGAAAAACTGTTATTGGGTGTCATAAAGACAGAGATGACTGCGATTGCTGAAAAATATGGTGATGACAGACGCAGTAAGATCGGCTATGATGAACTGGATATCTCTATGGAGGATCTGATTCCGAAGGAGAATACTATCATTGCCATGACCAGTCTTGGTTATATCAAGCGTATGACCGTAGATAATTTTAAAGCACAGAACCGCGGTGGTCGTGGAATCAAAGGAATGCAGACGATTGATGAGGATTATATCGAAGATCTTCTGATGACGACTACACATCATTATCTGAATTTCTTCACCAATATGGGAAGAGTTTATAGGTTGAAGGCATATGAAATCCCAGAAGCCGGTCGTACAGCAAGAGGTACTGCTATTGTGAATCTTCTGCAGCTGGCACCCGGTGAGAAGATCACTGCTATGATTCCGATTCATGAATACAGTGATGATAAGAATCTGTTCATGGTAACTAAGACCGGTATTGTGAAGAAGACCCCTCTGATGGAGTTCTCCAATGTCAGAAAGAATGGACTGACTGCGATTAACTTACGAGAAGAGGATGAGCTGATCGAGGTGAAAATCACTGACAGCAGCAGTGAAATCTTCCTGGTAACCAAACAGGGTATGTGCATCCGCTTCCAGGAAACGGATGTCCGGGCTACAGGCAGAGCTTCCATGGGTGTTATTGGTATGAACTTATCTCCCGGGGATGAGATCATCGGTATGCAGTTACAGACTCAGGGCAGTGACCTGTTGATCGTATCTGAAAATGGAATGGGTAAGCGTACCAATATGGATGAATTTACCGTACAGAAACGTGGCGGTAAAGGCGTAAAGTGCTACAAGATCGTTGAAAAAACCGGTGATGTGGTAGGTGCCAAGGCTGTAAATGACGATAACGAAATTATGATGATAACCACGGAAGGAATTATCATACAGCTTCGTGTTCAGGATATCTCCACTTTGAGCAGAATCACATCAGGTGTAAAGCTGATCAATCTGGATGAGGGTGTTAAGGTTGCTCAGATTGCCAAGGTACGTGAGAAGCTTTCCAACGGAGACCATGAATTCGACAATCTTGAGGAAGCCATGGAAGAAGTAGCGCAGGAAGCTGTTTCTGAGGATGAGGAAGAAGCAGAAGAAAATCTTATTTTCCCTACCGAAGAAAACGAAGAAGATGAATAAGTAGCGAATTGAGCACTTTTGTGTTGCAGATGATAATAATTTTGTGATATAACAAAGGTGCTCAATTAATGTATTAATAATTTTTGAAAAAGAGGGGCAGAAAAATGGAATCTTATAGTATTTTCAGAGATTTGGCAATTATTATTATATTTGCCAAAGTATTTGGTATTATTGCAAGAAAATGTAAAGCACCACAGGTGGTAGGTGAGATTATTGCCGGTCTGTTGATCGGACCCAGTGTACTGGGACTGGTACAGCAATCGGATTTTCTGATCCAGATGGCAGAAATCGGTGTTATCCTGCTGATGTTCTCCGCCGGTCTGGAGACGAATCTGAAGGATCTGATGAAGACGGGATTTGTGGCATTTCTCATCGCATGTATGGGTGTATTTGTTCCTTTGGTAGGCGGAACATTGTTATACATGGGATTTTACGGAGTGGCACCCTGGGGCTCTGAGAAATTCTATGAAGCTGTATTTATCGGTGTCATTATGACGGCTACCAGTGTAAGTATTACCGTACAGTCTCTGAAAGAACTGGGAAAACTGAAAGGTAAAGTCGGTACAACGATCATGAGTGCCGCTATTATCGATGATGTCATTGGTATTATTGTACTTACTTTTGTCATCGGATTTAAAAATCCGGATTCCAATCCCGGAAGTGTAGTAATTTCTACTTTTCTGTTCTTCCTGTTCGCAATTGGTGTCGGATTTGTATTGTTCAAAGTATTCCAGTATCTGGATAACAAATATCCGCATACAAGGCGTATTCCTATTTTAGGTCTGGCACTCTGCTTTATTTTTGCTTATGTAGCGGAAGTATTCTTCGGTATTGCGGATATTACCGGTGCTTATGTGGCAGGTATTATTCTGTGCTCTATTCGGGATTCGGAATATATAGCCGAGAAGATGGATATTAACTCTTATATGATCTTCGGACCGATTTTCTTCGCAAGTATCGGACTTAAGACCAGCTTTGATCATCTGAACGGGGAGTTTGTGTTATTTTCTATCGGATTCGTCGTTGTAGCATTACTGTGTAAGATCATCGGTTGTGGTCTGATGGCAAGAATCTGCAAATTCAAGGGACCGGATGCTCTGAAGATCGGTGTCGGTATGATGACCAGAGGTGAGGTTGCCCTGATCGTGGCACAGAAGGGACTGTCTGTTGGAATGATCGGATCCGAGTATTTTACCGCAGTCATTCTGCTGATCATTGTATCCAGTATCTCTACTCCTATCCTACTTAAGATTCTGTATACGAAGCATGCCGAGATTGATTAAAAATGGATCACATGGATCAGAAGCGTTTTGAAGAAGCTAAGAGAAAAATAATAGGCGTGGACCGTCAGAGACTGGGAATCGGAACTCTCTCAGAGAAGACGGTTCATGCTATTTTTAAGGATTATTATGAGCCGGATGAGGATCATCAGGAGATTCCCATAGAGAATTATGTGGCGGATATTTATAAGGATGGGGAGATCATCGAGATCCAGACGAGACAGTTCAACCGTATGCGGGGAAAGTTACAGGCGTTTTTACCTTTGTATCCGGTGACAATTGTCTATCCCATTCCTTATGAAAAATGGCTGATCTGGATCGATGAAGACAGCGGTGAACTAAGTAAAAAGCGAAAATCTCCAAAAAAGGGATCCCCTTATCAGGCATTTAAGGAACTATATAAGATCAAAATGTTCCTGAAGGATCCGAATATCCGGTTTAAATTTGTATTGGTGAATATGGAAGAATACCGGCTGTTAAACGGTTGGAGTCGAGACAAGAAAAAAGGATCCACGAGATATGACAGGATTCCTACGGATCTGATCGAAGAGGTGGAAATCAGACAGCCGGAGGATTATCTGCAATTTGTACCCTATGAACTGGAAGAACCCTTTCACAGTAAGGAGTTTGCGAAAGCAGCCCATATTCCTCTCTCACTGGCACAGACGGTATTGAATATATTATTTGAAATGGGGACAATAGAAAGGGTAGGAAAACAGGGAAACAGTTATTTATATCGTGTCATGGATATATAGATATAGAGCTGAAAAAAGAGGATTAGGCCGTATGGCTTAATCCTCTTCGTCTTCCTGATGGGATTTCGGCAGGGAGAAGATAAATTCACTTCCAACGCCGGGAGTACTGATCACATTGATATGCTCATTGTGAGCATTGATAATCTCTTTTACAATGGAAAGACCCAGCCCGGTTCCCTTTTTATCTTTGCCTCGGGATAGGTCGGATTTGTAAAATCTGTCCCAGATCAGCTTCAGATCTTCTTTCGGAATACCGATTCCTGTGTCTTTTACGGAGACAAACAATTTATTTTTCTTCTCCGACGTCTCAATGTGGATCACAGAATCATGGTGACTGAACTTAATGGCGTTGTCCATGAGATTATAGAGTACCTGCTGGATCTTACCCATATCTGCATGGACATACATTTCATTGCCGGTCAGGATCATCTCGATAGCAATGGATTTGTTATGACAGGTGCCCTCAAAGGTACTTGCAGTATTACGGATCACTTGATTGATATCAAAATCTGTTTTATCTAAGAGCATTCCTTTGGTGTTAAGATTATTCAAGGTTAAAAGGCTGTTGGTCAGCTTCGTCAGTCGTTCTGTTTCATTCAATACGATAGTAATGTATTTTTCGTGCATTTCCGGTGGAATCGTGCCGTCCAGCATGGCCTCCAAATATCCCCTTATAGAGGTCAGAGGGGAACGGAAATCGTGGGATACATTGGCTACAAACTTTTTCTGATCATCCTCGGAACGGGCAATTTCGCTTGCCATATAATTCAGACAGGAAGCCAGATAACCGATTTCATCCTCACTATCCACCTGAAATTCATAATGCATATTACCGGCGGCATACTGCTCTGTGGCATGGGTGATCTTCCGCAGAGGAATATATACGATCTCGGTGAAAAAGATCAGAATGATCAGGGATAACAGGAACAGGATTGCCAGGGTGATATAGGAAATATTCAGCAGGCTGTTACAGGATTTCTGAATATCATTCATATCAGTATGGATGACTACATAACCTTTTACCTTGTAGTTGGAGGTAATGGGAGCAAATACAGTAAGTACATCCGAATCAAAATTACCGAAGAAATCACCAACAGTGTAGTAGGAGCCGCTGGTTACGGTCGAATCAAAATTCTCGATGACTACCACATTCTCCACATCTAAGGGACTATTGGTATCCAGTACCAGTCGTCCGGAAGGATTGATGATGCGGATCTCGGAATTCAGGTAGACCGCCAGGGAGTCCAGCTGCATTTTAACGGTCTCCAAAGTTGTTTCACTGGTGTACAATCCGCCGGCATAGGTTCCGGCGATCAGGGTTGCTTCGGAATAGAGGTTTTCCGCCTTTTCCCGGATCAGGTGTTCTTTGGTCATATTGGGAACAAAAGTTGTAACAATAATGAAACCAAATACACCAAAAATAAAATATGCGAGTATAAATTTTAGATAAAGTGTTTTTTTCATAACAAATCCTGCTTTTGGTATAACTTAATTACGCACTTCGAATTTATAGCCGATGCCCCAGATGGTGCTGATCTTCCAGTTGGCATGATCCTTGATCTTCTCACGGAGACGCTTGATATGCACATCAACGGTACGGGTATCACCGATATATTCATAGCCCCAGATCTGATCCAGAAGCTGTTCTCTGGTGAATACATGATTCGGTGAGGATGCTAAAAAGTAGAGAAGCTCCAGTTCTTTCGGCGGCATTTCCACGGTGTGTCCCATATAGATGACGGAATAATTGGTCAGATTAATGGTCAGATCCGCATATTCCACACACTTGTCGTTAGGATTCTCTGTGGGGGCATTGGAGGGCTTATAACGTCTGAGGACTGCTTTGGCGCGGGCCACCAGTTCCTTTGAATCAAAAGGTTTTTCCATATAATCATCCGCACCCAGCTCCAGTCCCAATACCTTGTCGAAGACTTCACCTTTTGCGGAAAGCATGATGATGGGAACGGAGTATTGTGCCCGGACTTCTCTGCACACCTGATAACCGTCAATGCCGGGAAGCATCAGATCCAACAGAATCAGATTCGGAGCAAAGGTCTCCATAGCCGGCATCACGGATTCTCCGTCATTGACGATCATGGTATCAAAACATTCCTTCGTCAGATATAGGGAGATCAGTTCCGCAATATTATTATCATCATCTACAATGAGAATTTTCTGTTTACTTACCATGTAGTATAGGCCTCCTGTCAGTTATTATTTAAAAGTAACAATGGTTACGCCGGCATCACCTTCACCGTATTCACCCAACCGGTATTCTTTGACGTATTTCAGACGTTTTAAGTGAGACTGTACGGCATTGCGCAGAGCACCGGTGCCTTTTCCGTGCACGACTCTCACACTGGGGAGATGAGCCAGATAAGCGTCATCCAGGTATTTATCCAGTTTTGCAATGGCTTCATCTACCGTACATCCCAGAAGGTTGATCTCGGAGGACACGGAGAAGGACTTGGACATTTTCAACTTGCCGGTGTTGGTACGCTGCAGGGCAGGTGCTGTAATAGTCTCTTCTTTTACCGGTACGAGATCATTAACATTCGTCTGCATTCTCATAATTCCGCATTGTACGAAGAGGTTGCCCCTGGCATCCGGCAGAGTGTTTACGATTCCCTTGAGATTCATGGAAATGATCTTCACGGAATCTCCTTTTTTCAGTTTCTTCGGATCTACAGTCTTCTGATCAGCAGGTTTCTTTTGTGTATTACCAAGAGCCAGCTTTCCGTTCTTCTCATTGATCTTGTCACGGACCTTCTGTCTCTTTTTCTCCAGTTCCTTGATGTCGGCGGAAGCGCCCGCTTTATTGAAATCACGGATGGTTTCGTCGGCTACATCCTTTGCTTCCTGGAGAATGGCTCTTGCCTTCTCATTAGCATCGCGGAGAATTTTGTCTTTAGCCTGGTCGATTTTTTCGTTTTTCTTCTGTAACTGTTCCTGTAAGGTACGGATCCGTTCTTTGTACTCCGCAATCTCCTGCTGTTCTTTTTCAATGGTCACACGGCTCTGTTCCAGATCGGCGATGACATCTTCAAAGCTTTCGTCCTCTTTGCTGATCTGCTCTTTTGCAGCATGGATGATCTCGTCGGACAGTCCGAGTTTGGAAGAAATGGCGAAAGCATTACTTTTACCGGGAATACCGATGAGCAGACGGTAGGTGGGGCGAAGGGTCTCCACATCAAATTCACAGCAGGCATTTTCTACAAAATTCGTGGAAAGTGCGTAGATTTTCAGCTCACTATAATGCGTAGTAGCCATGGTGCGGATGCCGCGGTCATGCAGATAATTTAAGATAGCAATTGCCAGAGCGGCACCCTCCGTAGGATCTGTTCCGGCACCGAGTTCATCAAATAAACACAGGGAATCCGCATCTGCGTGCTGCAAAATGTGGACAACTCTGGTCATATGAGAAGAGAATGTGGACAAACTCTGCTCAATACTCTGTTCATCTCCGATATCTGCGTATACTTCCGAAAAAATAGACAGTTCGGAACGATCCAGTGCCGGAATATGCAGTCCCGCCTGCCCCATCAGGGTAAACAGTCCAACCGTCTTCAGAGACACGGTCTTACCACCGGTATTGGGACCGGTAATCACCAACAGATCAAAATCTTTACCCAGACGGACATCAATGGGAACCGCCTTTTTCTTATCTAACAGTGGATGACGGCCCTTACGGATCTGGATGTAATGCTCAGTGTTGAAAATAGGCTCTGTGGCATTCTGTTCCATGGCAAGTTTTGCCTTGGCAAAGATAAAGTCCAGCGTAGTCATGATCTTCTGATCCGCGGCAAGCTCTGAGGTATGAACAGCAGCCTGGCTGCTCAGATCACCCAGAATAACTTCAATCTCCTCCTGCTCCTGCAGATCCAGTTCTTTTAACTGGTTGTTCAGGTTCACGACAGCAGCCGGCTCGATGAAAAAGGTGGAACCGGTGGAGGACTGGTCATGCACCATACCGCTCACCTGGCTCTTATATTCGGCTTTTACGGGGATACAGTAGCGGTTATCACGCATGGTAATGACTGCATCCTGCAAAAAGGTACGGTAAGCGCCGTTTACCATGGAAGTCAGCTGGCTATGGATTTTTTCATTGGTGGACAGCTTGGAGCGGCGGATACTTTTTAATTTAGGACTGGCATCATCTGCCATCTCCTCTTCCGATAAAATACAGCGGTTGATCTCATTGGCAAGCTGTGTCATAGGGGTGAGTCCCTCAAAGTAGACATCCAGGCTGTCATTTGGGAGGTCTTCCCGTTCTTTTTTTCCATAGGTTTTGATCCGGCTGACATTATCCAAAAAGGATGCCAGCTTCAACAATTCGGACATGGACAAAGAACTGCCGATTTCCAGAGAACGGATGGAAAAACCTAAGTCTCTGTTACTTCCAAATGAGGTGCTGCCGATACGGAAGAGACGGGCCAAAGCGTCTTTTGTCTCCCGCTGTGCGGTTCTGATAGCAGATAGGTCGGTGGAAGGCACTAGATCGCGGCAAAGCTTTTTACCGGGCTCAGAGTCGGCCTTTTCCGTGAGGAGGTCGATGATCTTATTATATTCTAAAGTGGTGAGTACTTTTGTGTTCATGTGGGGCTCCTTAATATTATTGAAAATACGCAGTACAAGCTCACTGCCGGGCTTATAATAACACGATTTCTTCGTGCTGAGCACTCTCGAAATCGTTATATCCATTCGCAATCCGGACTATCGTCCTTCTTGCTCATGCAGTACAAGCTCGAAAATGCTATGCATTTCCTCGCTGTCGGGCTTTCGCCCTATCAAAATCGGATCTGTCAATTACGCCTGCAAGCAGTCGAATTGACATCTCTCGATTTTGGTACTGCTCAATGCTAATTCACATTATATCATATTTATTGCCTTTTTTGGTACAGTTTTGTATAATTGAGATATTAGAGTCCTAAGAAAAAGCCGGTGTATCTGTAGGCAGCAGAGGAGGCATATTTATGGCGGATTCGCAAGAAAATAAGCAGAAGGAACAAAATGACGTTTCTGAGAAAAATTTTATGATAGAAAAGATCAAGGAACGTCCGGTAAATAAGAAAAAACTGTTGCGCAGGACTTTGATCACGGTTTCCATGGCGGTGATCTTCGGTCTGGTGGCCTGTTTCACTTTCTTGGTTTTGGAACCGGTGATCAGTAATTGGTTGTACCCGGAAGAGGAACCACAGGTGGTGGTATTCCCCGAAGATCAGGATGAGATGTCTCCGGAGCAGATGCTGGCAGAGAATATGCAGCAGGAGAATCAGAACAGTCAGTCCTCTTCTGTTCCCGGTGAGGTTATGGAACAGGAGCAGATCCGGGAATTGTTATCCGGAATCATATTGGATCTGGATAATTACAAACAGATTTACAGTGCTCTTACCCAGTATGTAGCAGAAATGAACCGTTCCATGGTTACTGTGACAGGAGTGTCATCCGGTGTGGATTGGTTCAATAATGTAAATGAGAGCAAGAACCAGTCATCCGGTGTGATCATAGCGCAAAATGGCAAGCAATTACTGATTTTAACCGATTATTCTCCGGTAAAACAAGCAGATGACATTATTGTCACATTCAACGAGGGCACCCAGGCAGATGCATCTTTGAAGGAAAAAGATGAGACTACAGGTCTGGCGGTGATCGCCGTAGAACTGGATACTCTGAATGAAGATTTTCTGAAGAATGATATTACGATCGCTACTTTGGGATCTTCTAATATCAAAGATATTGCCGGACTTCCGGTGGTGGCTTTGGGGCGTCCCATGGGTACGAACGACTCACTGGGATATGGCATCATTACTTCTTCCGCCAGTGAGTCGGCGGCATCGGATACCACTTATCGGATTCTGCAGACGAATATTGTAGGTAGTCAGAATGCAGGCGGCGTATTATTCAATCTTCAGGGACAGGTCATTGGTATCATTACCAATGGCAAATCTGCCACAGATATGAAAAATATGGTTTGTGCTTACGGTATTACGGAATTGAAGCGTCATATCGAGAAAATGTCGAATGGAGAAAAATTCGCCTATCTGGGTCTTAAGGGTGTGGATGTCACAGAGGAAGCTAACAGCGAACTTGGGGTTCCTTACGGAGCTTATATTAAAGAGGTAGAAATGGACTCTCCTGCAATGCTGGCGGGAATCCAGCAGGGAGATGTCATCACAGGATTCGGTGAACGCATGATCATCAGCTTTGACGAGTATACGAACTCTCTGCTCAGTATGAAACCGGGAGATAGTGTAGAACTGACGATTATGCGGCAGTCACAGCAGGAATATAAAGAGATGAAATTCGACATCACATTAACGGTGTTGAAATAGATTGACAGAAAGGTTTGGACAACAATATGAAATTTATAAAAGAGTTAAAAGAAGGCGACAGAGTATTTGATATTTATCTGTGCAAACATAAACAGGAGGCTGTTACCAAGAACGGTAAACCCTATGAAAGTGTGATTTTACAGGATAAGACTGGAACTATCGATGCCAAGGTATGGGAGCCGAACAATCCGGGTATCGGTGATTATGATGATCTGGATTACATAGAGGTATACGGTGATGTGACAAATTTCCAGGGGCAGCTTCAGATCAGCGTGAAGCGTATCCGTGTCTGCCATGAAGGAGAATATAATCCATCCGATTATCTGCCGGTGAGCTCCAAAGGCATCGACACTATGTACAATGAATTAATGACTCTGATCGGAAGCATTAAGAACACCTATTTGCATCAGCTGTTGCAGGATCTGTTTATTGACGATGCAGATTTCGCAAAGAAATTCTGCAACTCTTCTGCAGCCAAGACGGTACATCACGGTTTTGTAGGCGGACTGTTGGAGCACACTCTAAGCGTTACCAAGCTGTGTGACTACTACTGCTCTGCTTATCCTATTTTGCAGAGAGATCTGCTTCTGACAGCGGCTATGTGTCATGATATCGGAAAAGTAAAAGAGATCTCTGCATTTCCGGTAAACGATTATACCGATGACGGTCAGTTATTGGGACATATCGTGATGGGCGCACAGATGGTTGGGGAACGAGCCGCTAAGATCGACGGATTCCCTCACAATCTGCTGGCAGAATTACAGCACTGCATTCTGGCACATCACGGTAAACTGGAATACGGCTCCCCAAAGGTGCCGGCGCTGATCGAGGCAGTGGCTCTGAATTATGCGGATGATACGGATGCCAAAATGGAGACCTTTAAGGAAATTCTGGAAAATAACAGTGAAAACAGTGGCTGGCTGGGTTACAACAGATTGTTTGAATCCAATCTGCGCGCTACCAAAATGGAATAAATAACAGAATAAATACTACAAATTCTATGAACAGACAGGAAAGAGAGGAAACATATGGAAATCAGTGCATGTGTAAAATATGTGGGGGTAAACGATCATCAGGTAGATCTGTTTGAGGGACAGTATAAGGTTCCGAACGGAATGTCTTACAATTCCTATGTGATCCTGGATGATAAAATCGCCGTTATGGACACAGTGGATGGATTTTTCACCGAAGAATGGCTGAACAATGTGGAACAGGTTCTTGATGGGAAAATGCCCGATTATCTTGTTATACAGCATATGGAACCGGATCATTCCGCCAGTATTCCGGCTTTTCTGAAAAAATATCCCAAAGTCACAGTAGTATCCACAGCTAAGGGATTCCAGTTCATGGAACAGTTTTTCACGGAGTTTTTCGCCGGTCAGGGATTACCTGCGGAACAACGCATTGTTGCGGCAAATGATGGCGTCCTGGAGCTTGGACAGCACAGCCTGCATTTTGTCTATGCTCCCATGGTGCATTGGCCGGAGGTCATGATGACTTATGAAGCAGGTGAGAAAATACTGTTTGCTGCAGATGGTTTCGGTAAATTCGGTGCTTTGGACGTAGAGGAAGAATGGACCGATGAGGCACGGCGTTACTATATCGGCATCGTCGGAAAATACGGTCCGCAGGTGCAGGCTGTTCTGAAAAAAGCGGCAGGACTGGACATTCAGACCATCTGCTCTCTTCATGGTCCGGTACTTAAGGAGAATCTGGGATTCTATCTGGAAAAATATGATAAGTGGTCTTCTTATCAGCCGGAAGAATCCGGAGTGGTGATTGCCTATGCTTCTGTCTACGGCAATACCAGAAATGCTGCAGAATACCTCGCGGATGTTTTGCAGGAAAAAGGACAGAAAACAGTACTGTATGATCTGGCAAGATGCGATAAGGCAAAAGCTGTTGCCGATGCTTTCCGTTATGACAGACTGGTGCTGGCGGGTATTACTTATAATGGAGACCTTTTCCCCTGCATGCGCAGTTTTATCGAAGGTCTGACCGAGCGTAATTACCAGAATCGTAAGGTGGCAATCATTGAGAACGGCACCTGGGCACCCATGGCAGGCAAACTGATCCTTGGAATGTTTGAAAAAAGCAAGAATCTGACATTTACAGAGACTACAGTTAGCATCAAGTCTGCCATGAATGAGCAGAACAAGGGCGAGATCGGAAAGCTGGCTGAGGAACTTTGCTGAGAAAATTTTTCACACGCAAACAAGAGCCTGCGTAAGCTATTTTAGAATATGGCACTAAAGTACAAAAAAGTTTGCAGGTTACGGAAAGGCATAAGGATATTTATGGAATTTAAAAAGAACGATTGTGTAACGGTGACCATAGAGGATATGGGAAGTGACGGAGAAGGAATCGGTAAAGTAGACGGTTTTACCCTCTTTATTAAAGATGCCGTTATCGGCGATCAGGTGGAAGCCAAGATCATAAAAAGTAAAAAACATTACGCTTATGCCAGATTAGAGAAGGTGTTACAGCCTTCTCCTTTTCGTGTGGAACCGGAATGTGCATATCACAGACAGTGCGGCGGCTGTCAGCTGCAGGCACTCTCCTACTCTGAGCAGCTGCATTTCAAGGAACAGAAGATCCGCAATCATCTGATCCGGATCGGTGGATTCGATGCAGAGTACATTGATGAATGCATGCAGCCCATTGTAGGCATGGAGGTACCCTTCCACTATCGCAATAAAGCACAGTATCCCATAGGAACTGACAGAGACGGTAACGTCATCACCGGTTTCTATGCCGGACGCACCCATACCATTATTGCCAATACGGACTGCGCCCTCGGTGCTTCTGAGAATCAGCAGATCCTCGAAACCATACTCTCCTATATGCGGAAGAATAAAGTAACTGCCTATGACGAAGTCACCGGCAAGGGTCTGGTACGTCATGTATTGATCCGGAAAGGCTTCACCAGTGGACAGCTGATGGTATGTCTGGTTATTAATAAGAAAATGACAAAAATGTCATACCCTACTGCCGGAGTACAGAAGAATACGAATGAGTTTTTACCAAATCAGGGAGAATTACTGGCAGCATTGGCAGAAATCCAAGGTATGACAAGTGTGTCAGTCAGTATCAATACCGAGAAAACCAATGTGATCATGGGTACCGAAATCCATAACCTCTGGGGTGAGAGCACCATTGAGGATACGATCCACGTAAGAGACATGCAGAAAGAAAATTACCCTTATACCGGGGATGCATTAACCTTCAAGATCTCTCCTCTCTCCTTCTATCAGGTGAATCCCGTACAGACCGAAAAGCTTTACAGCCTGGCGTTGGAATATGCGGGACTGACTGGAAAAGAGACTGTTTGGGATCTCTACTGTGGTATCGGAACCATCTCTCTCTTCCTGGCGGGCAAAGCCAAAAAGGTATGCGGTGTGGAAATCATCCCCCAGGCCATCGACGATGCCAGAGAGAATGCAAAGAGAAATCATATTGAAAATGCTGAGTTTTTCGTGGGCAAAGCAGAGGAAGTCCTGCCGGAATTCTACAAAAAGGCAACCACAGAAGCATCTTCCGATGAAATGCTCCATCCGGATGTCATTGTCATAGATCCACCCCGAAAAGGCTGTGATGATGCCTGCTTAAACACCATGCTCCGCATGCAGCCCGAACGCATCGTATACGTCAGCTGCGACTCCGCCACCCTTGCCAGAGACCTGAAGATCCTCTGTGATGGTGGATATGAGATCCGCAAGGTCCGGGGCGTGGACCAGTTTGGAATGACGGTGCATGTGGAAACGGTTGTTAAATTATCCCTCAAAAAAGATACACCGAAAATTGAGGTAACAATGGAGCCTGATGAAGAGAGTAATTACACACCAGAAGAAAAGGCTACTTATCAGAAGATTAAGGAGTATGTGAAGGACAAGTATGGTGTGAATGTGCATACTTCTTACATTGCACAGGTAAAACGGATGTGTGGTCTGGACATGTGCGAGAATTATAATAAGTCCAAGAAAGAGAATCCAGAGGTAAAGCAGTGTCCGCAGGAGAAGGTGGAGTATATTAAGGATACATTGAAGCATTTTAAGCTGATTTAGCTTTGGGAGGTTGGTATGCAGAAATATTTAGCAACAATGTGTTATGAGCATGAAAATTATGTTAATGATATAGAACGAAAAAAACAGTATAAAAAGGATATTGTGTCAGCAATACATAAAATGAAGCTTCCTTTTTTAAAAAAACGGAAGGTATTGAAGTTAGTACAATCTTTATGTGATTTACAATTTTTATTAGATGAATCGGAGCAAACAGAGTTAATGTTAAATGAAGAAGTTTGGAGTTCAGATTGTTTAGAATATAATGTAAATCAAGTTTATGAGTTCATATTACAGAATTCTATAGAATCACAAAGTGTGGACACGCAAGTAATTTGTAAGTGCTGTCAAGTTGAATCGGATATGGATATAAAGTATATAAAAATGAATGATACTTTACGAAAGAGCAAGGAAGATAATCCTATCATTGTTTTGGTGAATGATATGTTTGTTCAACCATTTGTGATTAATGGAAATCACAGGATAAAAAAGGCGTTTAATTCAGGTATTGATAAAATAGAAGTATATATTCTGGATGCGGATAATGTTAATCATTGTTTAATATCAGAGGACTATAGAACTGCTTATGAGATTTACAAGAAATTGCATCAACTAGTAGGAATGCTGTTGAACTGCTAACTTAATAAATTTGAATAGGTTCAAAGTTTGTAAGTATTGACTTAGCCTCACTTATGATGAAAATTAAGGAGAGTAGTGTCATTTCAGAGAAGAAGGTTGAAATACACCTTCTTTTTTTATACTCATTTTTAAGGAGGTGGTGTCAAAAAACATACACAAATACCGGGACGTTCGTAAACGTCAAATCCTACGCCGACCCTTAAATTTAACGCCGCTTTTATGAGCGG
>ERZ834722.2343-NODE-2343-length-15103-cov-4.056419_pt1 | contig 15103 bp, 5 predicted proteins | sample MGYA00519576_ERZ834722 | MGnify/ENA primary metagenome ERZ834722 (study PRJEB31850, sample SAMEA3708759) | human gut metagenome | biome: human gut; feature: human-associated habitat; material: faeces | place: China | collected 2014 ...
GCGGAACAATCCCCCCGCCAGGAAGCCGATGATACCCATGGCGAACATCTGGAAGGGCGTCCAGGGGCCCTGGGAGAACAGAACGTTGCTGGCCAGCATGGTCATGGCGCCCACCAGGAAGCCGGTCTCGCCGCCCAGGGCCACGCCGGAGATGATGGTCAGAGCCAGGACGGGCTTGAACTGAGGCAGCATGAAGAAGGCGGCGCGGCCCGCCACGCCCAGGGCGCAGAGGGAGGCCACCAGCACCAGCTCACGGGCCTGTGGCTTCCGTCCCTCGAACACCAGGAAGAAGGGCACCATGCATTCCAGCAGCACGGCGAAGGCGATGGGGTAGTAGGCAGTGTTGCCCAGGTAGAAAAAGCCCAGATACAGCGTGGCGGGGATACACAGCAGGATCAGTGCCGCCGCCAGACGGGTACGGTGGGAGAGCCTTCGCTTCTGCACCGGGGTCTGGAGCAGCGTCAGGGGCTTGGAGCGCCGACCGATGGCGGCGATGCAGCCGAAAAGCAGGGCGATGAACAGGCCGTAAAGGCCCAGGGCCTGCCAGCCGGCCTGGGAGAGCGTGCCGCCGCCCACCAGGGCGGTGAGGTCGGTGTGCTTGGCCGCCAGCCAGAAGATCGCCAGCGCACCCGCACCGCACACGGCGGCGATGGCTCTGCGCCACCAGGGAAGCTTTTTCGGCTTCCAGGCGGTGGACTCCTCCGCCACCGGAGGCAGAGGCTGCCAGGCGGCGGGCACCTCCGGCTGGGGTGGGACGGTCCCGCCGATGACCGCGATCACGTCCTCCGGCGTGACGGCACAGGGGCAGAAGTCCCGGGCCATACGGTTAGCGGAAGTGGTATAGAAGCTGTTGCCGGAGAAGAAGTCACGGGGTGTGCCCTCCGCGACGATGCTGCCGTCGAAAAACAGGGCGCAGCGGTGGGCATACCGGGCACAGAAGGCCACGTCGTGGCTGACCATCACCACTGTCGTGCCGGCGGCGGTCAGCGTGGAAAGAATAGCGGCAAAGGACTGCTTGAAGGCGGCGTCCAGGCCCTTGGTAGGCTCGTCCAGCAGCAGGATATCCGGCTGGTGCAGCAGCACCTTACCCAGGGCGGCCCGCTGCTGCTCGCCGCCGGAGAGGTCATAGGGATGGCGGTCCAGCAGCTCGGTCAGGCGGCAAAGGGCCGTCACCTGTTCTACCCGGCGGTCACGCTGGTCTTTGGGGAGGTCTGTGCCGTCAAAGGATTCGTACAGGTCCTGACGGACCGTGTTTTTCACGAACAGGGCCTGCGGGTCCTGGGGCAGAACGCCGATGCGGCCCGTATGGGTCACGGTGCCCCGCTGGGGCGTCAGCGCACCGGACAGCAGGCCCAGGGTGGTGGACTTGCCCGCGCCGTTACCGCCCAGCAGGGCCAGCAGCTCACCCCGGCGGGCCTGAAGGTCCAGACCGCGGACCACGTCCGGCTGGTCCGGCTCATAGCGGAACCAGAGACCCGCGCCGACAAGGGCGGTATCCCCGGCGGGATACACCGGCTCCGGCGGCAGCGGGCACAGGGGGTGTTCATCGCACCAGCCGGACAGGAAATCGCGGCCCTCGCGGACGGTGATGGGGCAGGGCGCGTCGCTGTCCACCCCGGCCCAGATACGGACGGCGGCGGGCATGGCCAGGAACATATCGTGGCCGCGGCCCCGCAGGGAACGGCACACCTCCTCCGGCGCGCCGGCACAGAGGAGATGGCCGCCGTCCAGCACGGCGGCGTGGGTGGCCAGGGGCAAGGCCTCCTCGAGACGGTGCTCCGTCAGGAGGACGGTGATGCCCAGCTCGCGGTTCAGGCGGCCCACGGTCTGCAAAAAGTCGGCGGCGGCAATGGGGTCCAGCTGGCTGGTGGGCTCGTCCAGTATCAGCAGACGGGGCTGGAGCACCATGACCGAGGCCAGGGCCAGCAGCTGCTTCTGGCCGCCGGAGAGCTCATCCACTTTCCTATGGAACCAGTCCTGGATGCCGAAGAAGGAGGCCATCTCCGCCACGCGGCGACGGATGGAGGGCGTGTCGCAGCCAAGGCTCTCCAGTCCGAAGGCCAGCTCATGCCAGACCTTGTCGGTGACGGTCTGCTCCTCCGGAGACTGGAGGACGAAGCCGATATCGGCGGCCTGCCGATGGGGCGGCAGGTCATCCAGCGGCTGACCGTCGAAGAGGATATAGCCCTCGGCCGCACCGTGGGGGCGCAGGGCGGGCTTCAGCTGGCGGAGAAGCGTGGTCTTGCCGCAGCCGGAGGCGCCGCAGAGGACCCAGAACTCGCCCTGACGGACCGTGAGGGACACATCCGCCAGCGCGGGGCGGGGCTGCTGGGGATAGGTAAAACCAAAATGCTCCAAACGCAGCAGTTCAGGCACGGGGAGTCCCTCCTTTCCGGACGAGATAGCGGCGCCGGGACAGGGTGTCCAGCAGCACCGGCGTAAAGCAGAGCAGGCTGTAAACGACGAAAAAACTGACCGTCAGCGGTGTGACGGGGCCGCTGATCAGCATGGGGTAATACTGAAAGCGCAAGCCGCCGGCCAGACCGCCGCCCAGCAGATACAGGCCGCAGAAGGCCAGCCAGAGGGCGACGGCACCGTCACGCCGGTCAAAGCGGTAGAGGGAGAAGGAGGTCCTCCCCGGCAGGCCATAGCCCCTGCAGCGCATACTATCGGCGGTAATGAGCCCGCTTTCCAGGCTCCAGGTGACGACGATAGAGAACACACGAAGGGCGCTTCTGACGCGCCGGGCCGGGGCGCCGGTCTGGGTATCACGGCCCAGATGCCGCTGGGCCTGCGCCACGGCACGGAGCCGCCGGACAAAGCGGGGCACAAAGCGGAGGATCATGCTCAGCAGCAGGGACAGCGCCGGGATGACGCGGCCAAAGAGGTACACCACCTTGTCCGAGGTGATGACATCGGTGACGCAGACGAACCACAGCGCCACGGCGCTGAGCATGGCGCCGGCGGCCAGACCGTAGAGCAGGCTCTCCAGCGTCAAAGGATTGCCGGAGGGCAGGTAGGCCAGAATGGTGACGCCCTGGTGGACAAAGGCCGGGTTCAGGGCCGCCGCCAGGAGGGCCATAGGCAGCAGCCACAGCAGGTGGCGGCGCAGGCCCTTGCCGCCCAGCAGACGGGCAACATACCACCCGCCGCCCAGCGTCGACAGAACCAGGCACACCGGGTGCATCAGCAGCATCGCGCAGGCGATGACCAGGGCGAAATAGGCAAAGCTCACCGCCGGATGGCAAGTGCGCAGCGTATCGTCCATGGGATCACCTCCTGCATACATGATGTCTTAACCTTTTGATTATACCCTGCCGCCAGGGGATACGTCAATCCTGCGTGCGGAAAAAGGGCGGCAAAAGCCGCCCTTTTGTCAGCCCATGTAGGTATTGCCCACGTCTGCACCCATATTACAGGTGTAGAGCCACTGAATACTCTCGCCGCCGGAGAGCGTATAGCTGTCCGCGCCATAGCTGGGGAAGGTTCCCCCCACGCAGTACATCCAGCCGGAGCTCCTGCCCACATTTTTTTCGAACAGGCCGTTGATGCCCCTGACATAGTTGCCGCTGGAGCTCACCGGGATACCCGCGTCACCGCAGGCCCGCTTCAGTACGGACATGACAGACTCACCCTCGGTGATGGTCACCGTGGCGGACAGGATCACGCCGTCGGCGGGGATAAGGCCCTTCACGCTGTCGGAGCACTTGTCCATATTATCAAGCACCGTGGCGCAGGAGATGTACAGCGATACGGATGCCGCCGGTGCAGGGTCAGGTGCAGGCGCAGGGTCCGGGTCCGGCGCAGAAGGCTGCTCCTGTTCCTGCTGTTTCTTCTCTTCTTCCAGCCGCTTCTGCTCCTCCAGGCGCTTGGCTTCCTCCTGCTTTTTGGCGTCCTCCTCGGCCTTTTTGGCATCATCAGCCGACTTCTGCTTGTCAGGCTTCTTATCGTCCGCGGTCTTATCCTCAGTCTTTGCCGCGTCCTGCTTGCCGTCAGCCTTGGTGGTGCCCGTTTCAGCTGTGTCGTCCTTCCTGGTGTCCGTGGTCTGCTCCTGCTTTGCCGTGGGAATGTTGCCGGGGGCGTACGATACGGTCTTTTTTCCGCAGGCGGCGCAGGTCAGCAGCAGGGACAGTGCCAACGCCAGCAGCCAGAATCGGTGGTTTTTCTTCATATCTCTCATTCCTCACAAAAGCGCCATACGCAGAGGCGCTTTCGCGCCCCTGCGTCGGCTGTTCTGTTGTTACTTGGAAACGCGCTTCTTCCGGGTCAGCACCACAACGGCTGCTGCCGCCAGGACCGCGCTGCCCAGCCACAGCACCATCTGACTGTCGTCCGCCGTGTTGGCAGAGTCGGTCTTGTCCGGCGTCGCGGTGGGGTTGTAGTAATAGTGGTTGGTGGACTCCGTCCAGCTGATGGCCACAGGAGACAGGCCGGTCAGCGTCACCAGCAGACCGCTGGGGGTTTTGGTGACAGCGGGGAATTCCACGGTACCCACATCCAGGCCGCAGTCCGCCATGGCGACCATGTGCGCCACGGTGAAGTTATACTGGCCGTACTTGGCGGCCACGGCCTCCGGGTAGGGCAGCAAAACTGTGATCTTGCCGGCTGTCAGGTCCTCCTTGGTGGCAGGACGCCACTCGTTGTTCTCGAATACGAGCAGCGACACATCCATGAAAACGGTGTTGTCCTTATTGCCCTTGCTGTTTTTCAATGTGATCTGCAGCTGCAGCTCGGCTTTGATCCTTTCCACGCTGTTCAGCTTCTCGTTATCCCGCAGGGTATCGGGCACTGTAATCGTGTCAGATACCTCGATGCGCTTCAGCGTACCACCCTCGGACTTCACCGCACCGCAGACGCACTGGATGCCGTTCACATAGGTGTGCCCGGTCTTGTTGACCACCGCATGGCAAACCTTGCAGACGTTCCAGTGGCCATCTTTGTCTGCGAGCATCTCCGTGCCGGGGGTGTGGCCCAACGCAGCGATAACGCGGGTCTCCTCCTTGGAGCAGACGGAGCAGGTGCGCTTCTCCGTGCCGGTCTCGGTGCAGGTGGGTTCCTTGGTGGTCGTCCACGCGCCGAACTTGTGGCCCGGCGCGGGAACGGACTTTTCCTCCACGGCGCCGCAAATGGAGCAGATCCGGCGGCTGACGCCGTCCTTGGTGCAGGTGGCGGCCACGGTCACTTTCCACTCGCCGAAGCGATGGGCGCAGGCGGCGTCAGTCATATCGTAGAGGGCGTTGGCCTTCTCCGTAAAGCGCGCATAGGCGGCCATGGCGCAAAGCGCCTGCTCCGTGGCCATCTCGTTGACGGCCTTGTCTGCGAACTGATGCTTAAAGCCGCCGTTCTTCGCCACGCGGTACTGCAGGAGGTTCCCCAGCACGCTCAGGGTCTTCCCCTCCACGGTCTTGGTAAAGCGCGCGTCCGTGTTGGCATCCAAATTCAGGGCGGAAAGGGCGATGACCACCTGTGCGCAGCTCTCGGAGGAGTCGTAGCCGCTTTGATACTTGCCGGAGAGCCAGTTGAGGGCTTTCTCCACGGCGGTGTTCACGGTTTCATTGCCGCCGTCCTTATAGTAGGGTGCCAGCGCCTGTAGCGCCATGGCGGTCATGTCCACGTCGCCGACAGATTTTCTGTCGGCGCTGGCGCTCCAGCTGCCGTCCGCATTCTGCTGGCCCAGAATGGCCTGCACCAGCCAGGAGGTGTCGGAGGTGTAATTGCGGCTGTTGAGCGCCAGCAGACCCATGACGAGACCGTTGATATCCGTGTAACTGGTATCGGTGACCTTCATGATATCCTTGTCCTGTAGCGCTGCCAGCAGGTTTTTGCCACCCACGTTGGCGGGGTCCTTGCCGATGGCGGTAAGGGCCAGGGCAATACGCTCATTGTCGGTGATGACGGGGGTGTTTTTATCATCGGGTTTCCGGAGGATGCCGTCAGAGCCGATGTTCGCCTTTACATAGGCCACAACCTTATCGTAGTAGGCCTGAATGTATGCATCGGACAGCTCCACGCCGGCGCGAGCCTGTCCCAGTACCGCCCATTCGCCGAAGAGATAGCTGACGACCGGGGCGCTCACCGCGCTTTGGATATACACCTTGGCGCCGGCATACGCCTCATCGAAGCCGGGCACTTCCGTACCGGGCACCGTGGGATCCGTCGGGTCCAGCGGAATATAGGTGTCGGTAAAGAACAGGCGCAGGGTGTCGCCGTCCTTGAGATAGGTGTTGTCCAGCGTGGTCTTGGGCAAGGTCTCGGTGCCGCCCTTGACGGCGAGGCCGAACATCCAGCCGGAGGACTTGCCGTCGCCCTTCTCCTTGAGGGTGTTGCCCGCCGCATCGGTGATGCTCTTGATGTAGGTGCCGCTGCCGGTATAGGTGTAGTTGGCACTGTCCAAGCACGCCTTCACAGCGTCCCAAGCGGTGGGATCCTCGTTGACCTTGCCGGTGAAGGTAAAGTCGGAGATTCCCGTGAAGGTATGGCCGTTCTTGTTGTATCCGTCCACCTTGACCTTCACGGTGAGGGTCTGATTTTCGTTGGGGTCATTCTGTTCCGTGGTGCCGGACACCGTCAGGTCGATGTGGATGGGCTGCTTGTAGAATTGGGCAAAGTCCTTGTAGCGTTCCTTGGTCTCCTCGGTGCCGTTGATGCCGAACTTCTCCCAGTACTGGGCGTACTTGGTGTAGGTCAGGACGCTGTCCAGCCTAACTGTCGTATTGTACTCCGGCTGGTGCACCCGCAGCAGCTCATGCTCGATGACGGTGGGGCGGGAGGAATAGAAGGTGCGGTACTTCTCCGAAGCATACCAGCCGGGGATATCGTCGGCCTCGATGCCGTCGAAGGTCATATTCACCGTACCGCGGACGTATTTCAGCGTGCCGTCCTCGTTTTTGCAGATCTCCGCGAAGGGATACAGGTCGGAGGTGACCTTGGTCTTATCCGTATTCTTGTTCCTGATGCCGTTCCAGTAGGCGTTCTCGGTCAGCGCATCGGTCATAAAGTCGGCGGCATCCTTCAGTTCCTGCTCCTCAAAGGGCGCGATGGTGAAGGTAAACTCCTGCCGCGCCAGCAGAAGGCCGGAGCTGCGGGTGGTGATGGTGACCACATACTTCGCCTCCGCCGGCTCCTCACCGGGCAGCGGGCGGTAGACCATGGCGTGATAGCCGTTGAAGTCCAGCACATCGGGGGTGAGGCTCACCATCGTGACCTTCTGGTTATAACTGTCGCTCATGATGCCCTTTTCCTCCAGAAGAGCGGGTCTGGGCATCTGCATATCGTCGCTGACGGCATCCAATTTCACGGGCTTTGTCTTATCCACAAAGTCACGCAGGAGCCCCTGATACTTCTCCGCCAGAGCGTTTTGCATCTCGCTGGTCACGCTGCTGTCGAAGGGCGCAACGGTGGCGTCAAAGAGCACATCGGCATAGACCTCCACGCCGTTGTCGCCGGTGATGTGCGCCAGCGTGTAGTCATCGAAGGCGTCATAGGTCACGCGGGCGATCAGCCGGAACTTGCCGGCCTTCTCGGGCAGCGCCGTGCCGTCGGCGGGCTGCAGGGGGCGGTTGACGGTGCCCACGCCGGTGCCGTTGGTGCCGTTGGTGATGTAGAGCCACTCGGTGTTCCGGGTGCCCCACTGCACCTTCACATCATAGCGCCCCGCAATGCCGGAGGGAAGCGTGAGGTTGGAGGTGATGCGGTCGTTCACGGTGTAGAGCGTCCAGCCCGCCACCTCGCTTTGGGTGGCCCCGTTGGTATTCTCGCCGCGGATGAGTTCCCAGTTCAGGGACTCGGCGGCGCTCTCCACCAGCTGCTGCACAGCATCGGCGCTGCGTCCCACGGTGCCTCGCAGGATGATCTCCTTGGTGACCCCGGCATAGGCGATGCGGAACTTCAATCCCGTGTACTGCACGGTCTGGCGGGCGGTGCCGTCACCGGTGAAGTAGGTGATGTCGCCGTTGTCGGCAATGTACTGTACCTTGGTACCGTCAAAGCCGTTGGCCTTGGCGCTGCCGTTGACATAGGTGATCTCGGCCTTGTCCGCCACATCCGCATAGCCCTGTTCCCTCAGCAGGCGGCAGAAGGCGTCGGTGATGTTGGTTTCATCATAGAGTCCCACACCTTGCAGGGGCTGCACGGCAATATTCTTGCGCGTGAACTCGGCGGCAATGTCTTCCAGGGTCTGCACCTTTTCCGCATTCTCGGACCAAAGGCACAACTTGAAGGTCTTGACCTTCGCGGCCGCGCCGCTTCGGAGCGTGGCGGTGAGGGTCACCGTGACCTTATCCTTCGCAGGCGCGGTGAGCGCGCCGGTGGCGGTGTTCACCAGAGCGTTATCCGCCGTCCATGCGAGGGAAACGGTCTTTTCCTCGCCCTCCACGGAAACGGTGACGTTCGCGGGCAGGGTCAGGAAGCCGGTATAGGTCTGCGCACTCTCTTCCTCCTCCGGGTCGCCGCTCACCGGGGTAAGGCCGCGGAGCTGATAGACGCCGGAGGCATCGGCCTTCAGAAGGTCTGCATTCTCGGCATCGAGCCCCAGTTCCTTATAGAAGTGCTTTTGCAGGGCGGTCAGGAAATAGTCGTGCGGGTTCGTGACCGCTTCGCCGGGCTCTTCGATGCCGTATTTCTCGCAGAGGTCGGCCTTATCGTTATAGTTCTCAAGGTTATAGAGTCCCAGCACATTCTCGGCGTACCAGTCGGCCTTGGCTTTCTTGGCGGCGTCGGCGGCGCTCATGCCGCGAAGCTGCAAGGCGTTGGCGGCGGCGGCAGCGGCCTTGAGATCGGCATTGTCCACGGGGGTGCCGCCCTGCCAGGGCAGCACCGGGAAGCCGCCGTTGCTGTTGTCGCTGTCAAGGTGCATCCCCATCTCCGCCGCAAATTCCGGGGTGCGCATATAGTCCGCGGTGCGGGCAGTCATACCGCTGGTGCTGCCTTCCGCCACGGCCTGTGGTGCGATGGTGTCCAGATAAGCGCAGTTGGTGATGGTGGCGCTGCTGGCAACCACGCCAACTACCGCACCGAACTTACTCTCATCTGCTATTGCGAACTCTCCTGCCACATAGGAACCCTTGAGCTCTGCATTAGCTTGCAGTTCGCCTACAAGTCCGCCGCGTTTTTGATAGATAATCTTATTCGGCTGCGTCTTCTTTACCGCGAGAGTACCGGTAAAATAGCAGTTCTCGACAACACCGTGTGCATATCCGGTAATGCCTCCCAAAGGTGCGGTTGTACCATATGTGCTGTTATCGTAAGCATCCTTGACGACAGCCCTACTAACGCAGCCACTAATCACGCTGTTTCCGGTGGTCCGTCCAACAATGCCTCCGATTGCTAATGCAGCATTAGGGCCATTGCTGGAGAATGTGATACTACCACTGACCATGCAGTTCCGTATCGTTCCTGCACTGGAATTGGCAACACCTCCCAAAAGCGACGAGGTACTGACAATCGCGCAATTCACACGCAGATTTTCAACTACGCCGCCCTCTGCAAGTTCCCCCACAAGGCCGGTTGTAACGAGTCCACTAACGGTGTAATTATCGCCGTCCAAGGTGCCGGCGAACTTATTGCTGCTGGTGCCGATGGCCGTCCAGGTCTTGTCGTTGAGGTTGATGTTGGCGGTGAGTTTGGCGCTGATATCTCTCTGCCCGCCGTTGACCGCATCGGCAAACCATGCCAGTTCCGCGGCGGTGCCGATCTGATAGACACCGTTTTCTGTTTTGGGCACGGTCTTGGTCGTGCCGTCCCAGCCCGCACCGGCATAGGTCAACGTTACCTTGATGGTGTCGTTTTTGGCAGCGGTAAAGCTGCCGCTGACCGTGATATAGTTCGCCTTGGCGACGGTATAGGCATACGTCTCGCCGGCGTAGACGATGTATGCGCCGTTCTCGTCTGCTGCGATCGTGCCGCCCACGGGGTGGGTCAGCGCAACAGACGCATCCGCCGGATCAGCTGCAAACTTCACCTGGTACGCCGTCAGGGCAGTGAGGGCCACATCCTTGGACACGTCCCCGCCTTCAACCTTGATGGTTCCTGTCTTAGTCTCGTAGCCGAACTTGCTGACCGTGTAGGTGTACACTCCGGCGGGGACCGCATACTTACCGTCGGTGCCGGTGATGGCTGCACCGCTGGCATCCTGCAAGGCGACCGTGCAATCCTCCGCGCCGGTGACATTGAGAGAGACGGTGTAGACGGGGGAAACGGTAAAGTTTTTCAGATCGACATAGCTGTTTTCCCCATATCCTTTGTATGTCAGCGTCAGCACATCGCCCGCAGCCACTGCCACACTATATGTCTTCCACTCATTGCTGTTATATGACTTAAAAATCTCGGTACTTCCCTTTTTTACAGAAAAATACTCGCTGCTGCTATAATACGTACCTCCGTAATAATCAAACTGCAGCACAAGCGATTTATCAGCTTTCAGGGTAATCGTGGCTGTATTATTGCTGTAACTTACGCTGTCATTTCGATGCAGGTAGTTCCCGCCAGCAGCCCGTACCGGTTCAAAGCCATATCGTGTGCCGTTCTCGGCGGTGATACCGTCCAGGCCGGCAAAGAAATCGTCAAAGGTCAGCGACTTGACGAACTCCAGGCCTATGGTCTTGGCAGCCTGGACCACAAAACTCCCAGACAAGGTATCGCAGCCATCCAGGGTGGCCGTGTAGGTATAGTTCCCGGCGGGGAGGGTGCAGTTCGTGCCGCTGCCCTCGTACACCTTGGTACCGTTGTACTTCACGGTGACGACAGGCTCGGCGCTCACGCCCTCCGGCTTGGTGATGTTGAAGGTCACCGTCTGCTTTGCCAACTCGGTCAGCGTGACGGTCTTGTTCACATCGGTGGTCGCAACACTGATCGTGCCGGTGGCCGTCTCATAGCCGAACTTGGTGGCGGTGTAGGTATAGGCCGTATTCTTGGCAGCGATATAGACATTCTTGCCTTTTTCGCTGTCCGCAGACTCCTTGTAAACGGTGGTGTTTCCCTGTTTCAGTGTTACCGCCGCATCATCGGGGGTAAACTGCAGGGTAATGACCGGCAGTTTGACAAGGGTAACATTGACCGTTTGATTTTCGGCGCTCATGGTCACCTTGCCGGTGGCGGGCTCATAGCCCTTTTTGGTGACGGTGTAGGTGTAGTCCGCCGCGGCTTTTACGGCGAATACGCCATTGCTGCCGGAGACGGCTTTGCCTTCCTTATCTTTCAGAGTGACCGTCGCGTCCGTCTGGTTCGGCGCTATGGTCAGCGTGTACAGCGGGGAGACGGTGAAGTTTTTGAGCTTGAGTCCGCTTGAGGAACCATAACTCAGCGTCAGTGTCTCCCCAATTCTCAGATCAGCAGAAAAATTCTTCCACTCGGAGCTATAATAGGAGGCTAACAGTTGACTACTGCCTTTTTTGACATAGAAGTCCGTATAACCTGTACCGCCGCAATAGTCAAAAGATACAGTTACATTCTTGATAGCCGCAATCGTTATCGTTGAGGGGGAATAGGAACTCGCGTTACTTGCCGGTTGTAGGCATCCCTCAGATTGTACCGGCTCAAATGGACGGGACGTACTATTCGTTGCCGTGACGCTGTCACTGATGGCACTAAAGAAATCGGAGAATTGCAGCTTGTCCTTGACCTCGATCGCAAAGCTCGCGGTCTTGCCTCTATAGCTGACGGTAATACTTTTCGATTCCGCCGGCTCGCTGGTGTCAAACCCTTCAAACGTCACACCGGCGGCGTCATAGCCATCGGTAATGGTGCGGGTTTCATTGGTGCCATCATAGTTCACCGTGAGGACCATGCCGGTCAGGTCAAGTTCGGCATCGCCCTTGTAGTACTCCGTCTTTGTGGGAGCCTTGGTCACCGCAATGCTCTGCACCTTTTTCAGCGCCACGGTTTGGGTGCTGCTCTCGTTGGGCGTCACGGTGCCGGAGGCGGGCTCATAGCCCTCGTCGTCACTGACGGCGGTATAGGTGTACGTGACGCCTTTCAGCAGCTTATAGCTGCCGTCACTCTGCGGCTCGATCACCGTGTCGCCCCGCTTGACGGTCAGGGCCGCACCCGTGGGCGTGACATTGAAGGTCACGTTCACCCAGGCAGAGGTGTCCTCCGCCAGCGTAACTTCAACGCTGTTGGGAGTCGCCACGGGGTTGTCCTTGTTCATCACGGTCACGCTGCCGGTCTGCTGCGTGTAGCCGGGGCAGGACACGGTATAGGAATACGGTGCATCGGCGGCGGGCAGCGCCACGGTGGTCGAACCGGTATAAGTGCCGCCGTTGATTTCGAGCGTGGCATTCGCGGGAGCAATGGTAAAGCGTACCGCCGCGGTGGGCGTCTCCCATTTCAGCGCGGGGTAGTCCCCGCTCTTGACCATGAAGCCATCCCCCAACAAAGCCGCAAACGCGGGGGATTTCATCTCGGTTTCAGTTTTGAAGCCGGAAGCTCTATCAACCGTAACATTATCAGCGGGTACTAACAAACTAGCAGAGCCCTTCAAAGCATAGCAATTCTTGACCTCAATCGGATTTCCTTGTTTGTAAGCAAAGGCAAGTATTGCATTTCCATTGCTGATATTCTCCAGATTGTAGCAATTCTCAATTAAAACTCCCTTGGCACCTCTTCCGAGAATACCGCCGATGTTGGAACCTGTTACCGCACCGGAATTATAACAGTTTTTGATAAAATGGGCGTTCTCCAAAGTGCCGCAGATGCCGCCCGAATTTCGTGCGCCGCTTATTGTTCCTGTATTCGCGCAGCCTGTGATCGTAACACTATGGGCACTGCCCGAACAATAGCCAAAAATGCCGCCTACACCATTACCACCTTGTACGGCAGCCGTGTTCTTGCAGTTTTCGATGGTCACATCGCCGCTATATGTGTTCGCAAACCCTGCGATACCACCCACATATTTCTCTGTACTGGAAATACTGCCTGCGGTGATCACATTCTTCACCACGGCGCCGCCCGCCAGTGTACTGAACAGGCCGACATTGGCCGTGGAAGCGGTGATATTCAGCGTCACGGTGTGGCCGTTGCCGTCAAAGGTGCCGGAAAAGTCGGTAAATTCATTGGCATAGGGCGCCGTGACGGTGATGTCCGCCGTCAATTGATAATTGCCGCCGGGCTCCATCGCCGCAAACGCCTCCGCGGTGCCGATATTCTGCACCGCGCCTGCCGCAGCCAGCATCGGCGCCGCACCGCCGCTGCTGGTCATTTGGGGCGCAGGCGTTTCCGCAGCGGGCTCCTGCTGCTCCTGCGTCTCCTCATTCCCGGCAGGGACGGTGTTCTCCGTGTCCACCGGAGCTATCTGTTCCTGCTGGGTCTGCTGCTCCTGATCCGCGGCCAGCGTGTCGGCCAACACGGAGGTGGGCAGCATGCTGACGACCATCACGACGGTCAGCAGCCAGCTTATGACTCTCTTCCTCATATCTCCTTCTCCTTTATGTAAATTTTTTGTCGACGTGAGGGGGTGGGCGGGGATGCGGCAACATCCCCGCCCCACTTATGGAAAAGCACGCGGCCAATGGCCGCCTCAGCTTGACAAAGGGGACTCGTCTGCACAGTTTCACGGTCAGATGGAAAGCGCACGGCGCCTCAGCTTGACAGTCGAGTTTTCCGCACCGCTTCGCTGTGTATGGCAGCGTGTCAGCCTGGCAAGGGAAATATTTTTCATGCAGGGCATGAAAAACGGGACAGAGTGCACTCTGTCCCGCGAAAATGAAACGCTGCCCGGCGCAAAGCCGGACAGCGAACGCAATAGATACGACCCCTGCACCACGGAAAGACGTCGCCGCCCCCGCCGCCCGCCCAAAAGGGCCGGCCGCGAAAAAGGCGGTGCAAAAAACACCGACCTCCCGTTCAGGAGGTCAGCGTGGTACATCTACATGGTGGTACAAGATTCCCGCACACGGAGAGCGCGCCCGCTGCAACTTTGTCCTACACAATGCAATTCTCCTGGCTCGCGCCGCGGGGGACAGGCATCCCTCCTCGTTTGCAGCCTACCTTCTCATGGGCTTACCCACAATGGCGGACTTTCGTCCCGGCGGCTTACGCCGCTTCGGTGCATCCTTGCGCTCACAGTACCGGTCGTGCGGGGTTTGGCTACCCCTTTCCTTCTATGCCGACGCCTGGCCCGTGGTGGGCTGTACGGCCGCCGGCGACATTGGATCAACAGACTGTTTATTTACTTGTCAGCGACATTATATTACAGGAATTGGCCGTTGTCAACCCTCCTCCCTACCCCAATGCCACGTCCAGGATCATCATTACGGTAAAGCCCGCGGCAAAAGCCAGCGCCCCCGGGCCGGAATCGCCGCGCGTTGGCAGCAGTTCGGCGGCCACCACATAGAGCATGGCCCCGGCGGCAAAGCCAAGCAGCCAGGGCAGTGCCGGAACGATGAGCGCCGCCGCCAGCACCGTCACGCCGGCGGCCAGGGGCTCCACCGCGCCGGAGAGCACGCCGCCCAAAAAGGCTCTCCCCTTCCCCGCACCGGCGGTACGCAGGGGCAGGGCCACAATGGCGCCCTCCGGCACATTCTGGATGGCGATGGCCAGCGCCAGCGTAAACGCCGCGGCGGGCGCGGCGGCTCCTGCCGCCACACATCCGGCATAGGCCGCACCCACCGCCATCCCCTCCGGGATGTTGTGCAGCGTCACTGCCAGAAGGGTCATGGTGGTGGAACGGTCGGTAACAGCCTCCGGCAGCAGTCGCTCCAGCAGCCGCAGGAACAGCACCCCCAGCCAGAAACCACCCGCCGCCGGAAGGAAGGACCAGCGGCCCATGTCCGCCCAGTCGATAGCGGGCAGCAGCAGGCTCCACACCGAGGCAGCGGTCATCACCCCGGCGGCGAAGCCCTCCAGCACGCGGCGCAGAACGGCGGAGGGCGCTCTGCGCAGGCAGAATACGCACGCCGCACCCAGCGACGTGCCCCAGAAGGGGAGCAATATCCCCTGAAGGACAGATGATTGCATAGACACTCCCTTTTCCGTATCCGTAGTATGCGGAGCCAGGCGACTCCGTACAGTCTATCCTACGCAGCGGGAAACGAAAGGTGAAAAGACAAGGGCCCCCGCCGAAGCGGGGGCCTTTAGGAAAATACAAAGTCATTCAAAATGCTAAGAT
>ERZ834722.2369-NODE-2369-length-14947-cov-3.272160_pt1 | contig 14947 bp, 15 predicted proteins | sample MGYA00519576_ERZ834722 | MGnify/ENA primary metagenome ERZ834722 (study PRJEB31850, sample SAMEA3708759) | human gut metagenome | biome: human gut; feature: human-associated habitat; material: faeces | place: China | collected 2014 ...
AGTATTATTTTTATAACAGGTTTATTTTTGTATAATTTTCATAATAAATATGATTCAAAAAATAAAAATAATCCATCTGTTGTAGAAAAAAAGAATTCTGAGAATAAAAAAGCTGTTAAGGATGAAGTAAAAATCAAAGATGAAAATGTTGATAAAAAAGATGATGTGAATAATGACGATACTACTTCAAAAAACAATGAATCAAAAGAGACCAAAACTAATAATTCAAACAAATCAAATATTCAGTCAAATGAAAACAAAAATAACCAGAAAACAACAACTTCCGAAATAACTCAACCACCTGTTCAACAAGAAGAACAAAAGGAAGAATCGAATAATAATGTTAAAGCAAATAATCCGTGGGATATTCTTGGAATCACAGAAGATCAATATTATAATAAACCATTATATAGTTGGGAACGTGTAGATTTTTCAACATATGAAGAGTGTGCTAATTATGGAGAATCTTATAAACCATATTTAAATGGTGAAGAATTGTATCATTGCTCTACGGTTTCAAGTGCATCAGGCAAAAATCTAGGATGGATGTTTCATACTGAGAAACTTAATTAATACTAAAAGACTTTTTAGAAGTCTTTTTTTGATGGGAGGAATGTATAAATGAATAAATTAAGTAAAATATTATTATTTGTTATAACAATTGTGGGAGCATTTTTAGGGATAAATAAAGTAGATGCTCGTACTTATGAAGGACAAATAAAAGCAGGACCTTATGTTGGAGGTCCATTTTATGTTATGCATACACGAGGAGAAAGCAAAATGTGGTTTAAAGGACAATTTATTGTTAGAACTAGCGATGGACATTTTGTTTATTGTGTACAACCGATGACGAAAATTAATTCAGATGCAACTTATGAGGTAACCACAGAGGATATACAAGCCGTAGCTAATATACCTTTAGATACATGGAATAAGATTTCAAAAATTGCCTATTATGGATATGGGTATAAAGATGCAACACATGATCATACTGATGATACATATTATTTAGCAGCACAAATGCTAATATGGAAATTAGCAGATCCAAATGTTGATAGTTTTTTTACTGATACACTAAAAGGAAATAGAAATGATAGTATTTTAGCAGGACAAATGAATTCTATAATGGATTTAGTTAATAATCATAATACAACGCCAAATTTTACTAATTTTCCAGATACAATGGTAGTTGGACAAAATATTAATATAAATGATTCAAATGGTGTATTAAATAATTATCAAATATCTAATGTAGATAATGGTAGTGCAACGATTAATGGTAATAACCTATCTTTAACAGCAACTAATGTTGGACAATTAACAATTACACTTACAAAATCAGGTAATAGATATGGAAGTCCAATAGAACTTTATTATGCTACTAGTTCACAAAATGTAATTAAAAGAGGAGACATTGATCCTATTAGAATTGTAAAAAAAGTAACTGTATTTGGTGGAGATGTAAAAATTCACAAAACAGATTCTGAAACTAAAAATAATAAAGCTCAAGGTGAAGCTACATTAAAAGGAGCAATATATGGTATTTATAAAGAAGATGGTACAAAAGTAGGAACTATTACAACAAATGATGATGGTACTACTAAAAGTGATTATCTACCATCATTGGGGAGATATTATTTATTAGAAGAAAAAGCTTCAAATGGGTATAAATTAGATCCAAATAAATATTACTTTGATGTAACTCTTGATCAATTACATCCTGAAGTTCAAGTTTTTGAAGATGTAATAAAAAGAACATTTCAATTTATAAAAGTATATGCAGATAATAAGACAGGGATTATGACTCCTGAAATTGGTGTAAAATTTGGAATATACAACAATAAAAATGAATTAGTTAAAACATTAATAACTGATGCACAAGGCAGTTTTGATATAACATTACCTTATGGTAAATATGTTGTAAAACAATTAACTTCAACTAAGGGTTATGAAAAAGCAAAAGATTTTACCATTGAAGTAAAGGAAGATGGTGGAATTGTAAAAAAAGTAATTGCAAATGCAGAAATAACTGCAAGACTTAAAGTTATAAAAATAGATAAAGATACTGGTGATGTTATAAAAAGATCAGGTATTAAATTCAAAATTATTAATGCAAAAACTAAAAAATATGTTAAACAAACAATAACATATCCTACTGCAAAAACAATTGATGTTTTTGAAACTGATGAAAATGGGATATTAATTACTCCATATCCACTAGAAAGTGGAACTTATTTCTTAGAAGAAGTAGATCAAAAAATAGATGGATATTTATGGAATAAAAATTCAGTTGAATTTACAATCGATGAAAATTCTAAATTAGTAAATGATGACGAATTTGGAATTTTATATGAAGTTAAATTTGAAAACAAAGCAGTTAAAGGTAGCCTAGAACTAACTAAAACTGGAGAAAAGGTAGAATTAACTAATAAAGGTTATGTTTATACTGAAATTAATCTTAAGGATGTAAAAATAGGATTATATGCTAATGAGGATATTTATGATTCTTTAGGTAATTTAAAATATAAGAAAGATACTTTAATAAAAATCTTAATTACAGATGAAAATGGATATGCTAAAGTTGAAAATTTGTTTTTAGGTAAGTATTATTTACAAGAGATAGAAACAATAAATAATCATATATTGGACAAGACTAAATATACTTTTGAATTAAAGTATAAAGATCAGTATACAAAAATTATAAACTATACAACTTTATTAAAAAATCATCTTCCAAAAGGGACTCTAGAATTTACTAAATCAGATTTTTCAAATGATAAAACACTACCAAATACTTTGATTGAAATTTATACTGAAAATGATGAATTAGTATATGTTGGTAGAACTGATTCAAATGGTAAAATTATTATTAATGAATTACCACTTGGTAAATATTACATCATAGAAAAACAAGCACCTGAAGGTTATAAAATAAATCCTGATAAGATGTGGTTTGAAATATTAGAAGATGGTAAAATTGTTAAAGCAATAATGAAAGATGAAGTTATAGAAGTTCCTAATACAGGAGTTAATGATTCTCATATAATTGATATTATTGGTTTAGTATTTATTACTGGTGGTGTTGGATTTATTATTTATGATAAAAAAAGAAAAAAATAAGAATAAAGATTTCAAGAGTCAAATTTTAGTAATTGGCTCTTTTCTTATTTTAATTGGATTATTTATAATTGGATACCACATCTATTCAGATTATAATTTAAAAAGAATTGAAAAAGATAATGTGCAAGAATTTTTTGAAGAAGAACAAGTTGTTGAAGATATTCCACAGGAAAATAAATTTGTTGAAGTTGAAAACAAAAACATAAGTAAAACTAATTATAATTATATTGCAGTATTAGAAATTCCTAAGATAAATATTAAAAGAGGTTTATCACAGGAAAAATATTATAACAATGTTAATAGTAATGTTGAAATATTAAAAGGATCTGATATGCCTAATATTTCTAAAGGGAACTTCATTCTTGCAGGTCATTCGGGATCAGGCAGAGTTTCATATTTTAAAAATTTAGATAAATTAGTAATTGGAGATATTTCATATATATACTATGGTGAAATTAAATATACATATAAAGTGACTAATATTTATGATATAGAAAAAAATGGTACAGCACTTATTACAAGAGATTTAGACAAAACTACTCTTACTATGATTACTTGTAGGCATAACACTAATAAACAAATTATTGTTATTTCTGAGTTAATTAATCAAGAAAACTATTAAGGAGGAATTTTAATACAAATATTAGCAGTTAGTCAAGTAGAACAAAAATGGTATTTAGACGTGTTTAGAAATGCACTTTGGAGTATTGCCAAAGGTATTCTTTGGTTTCTAGATGGATTTTTTGATATAATCAATAAAATTTGGCGTTATAAATTTTTTGATAATGATTATGTAAATAAAATATTTGGTGGTGCATTAATTGTTGCCTGTTCATGGTTAATTCTTAAAGTAGTTATAGAACTCGTTATGAATTATATCGTAAAAAATGATGGTAGAGGTAGCCCACTTACAATTTATCGTGGAGTCATATTAGCAATAGTTATGATGTTCTTAATTAATCCTTTATTTCAATTTGGTTATGATTTTTCTACAAAAGCAACTAATGCAGTAATAACCGTATCAGGTATGGATAAATCCAATGGAGCTGAAGGAACCATATCTAAAGCTTTAATTAGAGCTACATCATATGATGATGAAATGAAACAAACGGATAAAGAATATTTAATTAATAATTGGAAAAAAATAAAAATCAATTCTACTGAAGGTGGTTTTGCAGGTATTGGTGATTGTTATAAATATTCACTTAATTTTATTATGTTAATAATTCTTTCCGTTGTGACAGTCTTTTTACTCTTCTTTGTCGCAATTCAAATGGCAAAACGAGTGATGGAAATTGCACTGATGAAAATAGTTGGACCTTTTTGTTGTACCAGTTTAACAAATAATCAATCTAAAGCATTTGAAACATGGACTAAAAGTACAATGGGATATTTTTTAATTACAATTGTTCAATTTATATGTATTGGGTTATTGCTTAACATGTTTGGTTCTGCAATAAAGGATAATGGAACTCTTACAGGTATCTTTTTAATTATAGGTGCTTTATTGTTTATAATAAGCACACCAACGCTGATTAGTTCATTACTTGGGCAACAATCAGGTATGATGTCAGCATTTGGTGATATTCAATCTCTTATGGCAGTAGGTACTGGTATAAATGCAGGATTAGGAATTGCTAAGGCAGGAACTATGTCTGCTCTCGGTATGGGTGCAAATGTCATTAGATCTGGTGGTAGTAAAATCGCAGGAGGTATTTCAAATATGTTTAATGGTCGTAGTGGTAATTTAACCAAGGAACAGATGGCTAATGTTAAAGAAAAAATGGCTCAACATAATAATTATGGTGCCAATCAATTAATAAAAAAATATACAAATGAAAACATGAAAAAAAAACCTAACACATCATTTAATAATTCAAATCCTTATATGAATCCTTTTAGTATGAAATATAATCCTATTAGAAATCAATATATGAGCAATTCAGGGCTTGAAGCAAATAGTAATTTTGATAGGAAGTGGTATTAATGTATTTAATTCCTAAAAATATAAAAACGAAAAAAGAAATATTTAAGGGATTTGGAATATTTGAGTGTATAGCAATTGCAATTTCACTTGGTATTGGTTACCTATTTTCTTTATTTATTACTCAATATAAGTTAAAGGTAATATTCTTTTGTATTCCACCATTGTTGATGTTTTTGTTACTTCTTCCATTGCCAAATGGAAGTACAGCATTAACTATTTTAAAAAAATTTTTAATATTTAAAAAAAGGCAGAGATGTTATAAAGTGAAATAAATTCGCTACTTTTATTTATAACTTATTGTATATTCTTCTCTTTAATTTCAATTTAATTTAATATAAATTGTATATATTGACATTAATAATTTCATAAAGTATAATAAACGTGTATTTTATGAAGGAGTGAAAAAATGAGAAAGAGAATATTAAGTGTAATTTTAGCAGGTATTTTAATTGTTGGATTAACTGGGTGTGGAAATCAAAAAACAACTGATAGTAAAACAAATGATAAAACTAAAAATGAAACAGTTCAGAAATCCAAAGGGAATTGTGATGTATTTGAATGCATTAAAAAATTAAGTTCTGATACTACATATGAAAAAGTTAATGAAATAATTGGCTTTGAAGGTAAATTGGTTGATCAAAGCAAAGAGGGAGCAGTATCAACTTATAAGAAATATGAATGGGAATTAACAGATGATACTTCTATAACTGTAAGATTAGATGAATTTAAAGGAAAGGTTACTGCTCAAATTTCATCAGAGTTTCCAAATGAAATGATAAAAAATGATAAGGTTGATTTTTCTAAAGTAGATAAATTGAAAGAAAAAATAAATTCTAGTGATGGTTTAACTTATGAAGAGTTTGTAGAAATTGTAGGTGGTGTTGAAGGTACATTATATAACGTCACTACATTCTCAAATAAATATACTTGGGTTAACTCTGAAGGTAAATCTTTAAATGCAACTTTTAATAGTAATGGTAAGTGTACAATATTTAATGGAATAGTATAAAAGAAATTTATATAATATGATAATTAACGACTAATATGTCGTTTTTTTGTTGGAGGTAAAATGTTAGAAAAGATTTTAGGAATAGTATTTTTACTATTCTTTTTTTTATTTGCAGTATGTTCGTGTATAGTGTCAAGAAGATGCTCACGTGAAGAAGAAAAATGGAGGAATAAGAAATGAGTATTTTGCAAGAATATGAGGAAATCAGAAAAGATATGGGAGCTACTCGTTATGATGCAATTGGTGATTATCTTAATGAAGTAAATAAAAACCTAGATTCAGAATTATTTTTGTCTGATGTATTATATAAGGAAAAAGAATATAAGAAATTTGAATCTTGGTTTAATAAACAAATAAGTCCTTTTAAAATAATCAGTTTTAAAGATGAGAATTTTTCAGTTTTATTAGATCAAAGTGATTATTGTTATGACTGGGTTAATGAAATTAAGAGTAATATACCTTATGGAGATGGTCATTGCTATAACGATGCCTTTTTTGAGTATTTAGAAAAATCATCAAGTTCACTAAATAATAAGTTAAATTATGATTCGGAAAATGGTATGTTTTGTGTTTATACCAATGATATAAGAATTGCAGATGAAGTTGCTTATAAGTTATCAAATTTATATAAAGATGAAAATAAAATGATTGAGTTAATTAAAGAAACTAAAGAAAAATATGGATATATATTTGATGTTCATATATAAGGAGGATAAATTATAGATAAAAGAAAAAAATTAAAATATAATAATACACTATGGTTTGTTAATGTTTCGACTTATGAAAGTAAAAGGATGAAATTAACAATCTCAAATAAAAATCAAGAGATTGAAGTAACGGAAGATTTAAGTGATGCTTATTTAGATAAAGGTCATGTTTTTTTAGATCCTGATGTAAAGGATAACGGAATTTTAAAAGCCTTGAAAAAATCAAGAATATTAAAACAAATCGATGGGACTTTATGTTATGATTATAAATTAATTCCTGTTGCTTTACTTAATAATGGTATACTTCGTTCTTATGATTATTCAGGTGTATTAGAACATTTAGAAACTATTTCTTATAAGGAGGATTGAAATATAAATAATAGATTAAAACTATATAACACTCATTTAACATTAAGACTAAATAAAAAAGAAAAACAAGCTTTAAAAAGAAATGCTTATAAAAATAAAATGACAATGTCTAATTACATTAGATTATTAATTAATATGGATAATAGATTAAATGAGATAAGAAAGAATAATATTAAAAATAATATATATTCAGAAGAAATAACAAAAATAATGTTAAATATAGGGAGGGATTTAACTGATTAATAAGAAAAGTAAACTTCCCAAAAATATATCAGTTTTTCTTCCATTTCAAGATGTTTGGAATAACCTAGTTTATTTGGATAATAATAGAATTGTTGGTGGAATCAAAATTGGATCTATCAATTTACATTTATTATTTGATGAAGAGCAAAAAATCAAAGTCGCAGAACTTAAAAAGGTTTTAAATTCAATTGACTACCCTGTTAAAATTTTTAGTGTAGATAAACCGATTAATCTTGATGATAACTTAAACTTACTAGGTTCTAAAATTAAATCTGAAACTAATAAAAGCAAAATAAAATTACTAGAGGAAGATTATAATTTTGTCCAAGATTTAAATAATAAAAAATGGGTTGTAAATCGAGAATTTTATTTAATTATGGAAGAAGATGCAACAAATGAGCAATTAATTAATCAAAAGCTAAATGATTTAATTCAGGAATTTATTTCTATTGGATTACATAGTGAAAGAGTTTCTAGTGAAGAGTGGCGAGATTTATTATATATAATTTTAAATCCTGTCACATCGCTTGACATTTTCAAAAAAGATGCTACAGGTATAACTCGCTCATTTAAAGAGAAAATCGCCCCAAATGGCTTAAAAATCAATGAAAAGGATATAATTCTAGGTGATGCTTATGTAAGTGTTGTTACACTTCGAACATACCCATCTATTGTTGGTGTTGCATGGTTAGGTGCAGTTGCTAACGTTAACCATACTCGTATGGTTATGACAATCTCTCCTATGGATGCATTTGATATAAGCAATACTTTGAAAAAAAGTATGTCAGAAGTAAAATCAAAATTAATGAACACAAATAATTATAATGATGAGGTTGTATTAAATAACCAGTTAGACGATTATGTTCAATTAGTGAATAGAATTGATCGTGAACATGAAAAGTTTTCATTGTTGACGGTCAATTTTTTATGCTATGGTGATTCGAAGGAAAATATGGAAAGAGCAAAAAAAGAATTAAAAACTACTCTTTCTGCTTATGGTATGGGTGGCACTGATTTAATGTTTGAGCAAGAACGATCATTAAAAATGTGTTTACCTACATTGTATAGAGATTTAGAAAAAGAATTCGGACTTCCAATTCCTATGATGACTACTGCCTCATCTTTCCCTTTTATCTTTCAAACATTGCAAGATGATGGCGATGCTATGATGATTGGAACTGATTCTCTTGGTAGTCTTTTGTTTTTTGACTTATGGAAAAGAACTAGTAAAAGAAATAATTCAAATGCAGTAATTATTGGTAAATCAGGTTCAGGTAAGTCTACTTTAATAAAAAAACTTATTCGAGGTAATTGGTGTCGTGGATCTAAGGTAATTGTTATAGATCCTGAACGAGAGTATAAGGATTTATGTGAAAATATTAATGGTACATGGATTGATTGTGGAACAGGTTCACATGGAATAATCAATCCACTTGAAGTTAGAAAAGGTGCTGATGACTCTGATGAAGATAAAAAGAATTTTAATAATGATTTATCAAGACATTTTCAAACGTTTAGAACTTTTATAAAGTATTATCTACAGGATCTAACTGCTTATGAGTTAACCAAAATTGAAGAAATACTTATAGAAGTATATAAAGATAAAAATATTGATTTTGATACTGACTTATCAAAATTATCAAGTGATGACTACCCTATAATGCAAGATTTATATAATAAGGTAGTTGAGACATTAAAACAAGCAAAAGCAAATAAAGAGGCACGAAATGTTATTGAGTCGTTAGAAAAAATTTCTTCAATGTTAAAAAAATCTACAATTGGAGCTGATGCAAGGATCTTTAATGGTCATTCAAGTATTAATGTGGATAATTCATCCGACTTTATTGTTTTGGATATTCATAGCCTTGTTGATTCCGATGAAACAATATTAAGAACTCAGTTCTTCAATATATTGTCTTGGTGTTGGAACGAAATAAGTCGTGATAGAAATGAACAAGTAATTCTTGTATGTGATGAAGCACATTTACTTATTGATCCTAACAATAAAGATGGCATAGATTTTTTAAAAAGAACAGCCAAAAGAATAAGGAAATATAATGGCTCATTATGGATTATTAGTCAAAATTTAATAGATTTTACTTCACAAGGTATTGAAAGATTTGGACAAGTTATTATAGATAATAGTTCTTATATTTTGGTTATGGCACAAGGACAAAAAGAAATTGAAGCAGTTCAAAAAATGATGAATTTATCAGAATCTGAAATACAATTCCTTACAACTGCTTCTCGTGGTCAGGGATTATTTGTTATAAGTCAAGATACTCGTTTACCAATTCAAATTCATTTAAGAGAAGAAGAAAAGGAGTTGTTTGGTAATGCTGGTGGTCGTTAATGGATGATATTAAAAAGATATATACATTCATAATTTCGGCTCCTGTAATTATTATAATTTTTATTATTGCATTAGTAATTATGATTGCAGATGGTTCTAATGGTGACCCATCAGCAGTTGCAGTTGGTAATCTATCAGAGTTTAATGCTCCATTTAAAATAGATGTTACTTACTCCATTACTTCCCTTTTTGGAACTCGAAATGATCCATTTACAAATGAAGAAATATTTCATAGTGGTATTGACTTATCAGCTCCCGAAGGTACTGAAATTGTGGCATCAGCAGGTGGAAAAATATATAAAACAGGATATGAACCTAATGGTTTAGGAAACTATGTAAAAATACAACATGATGTTAATGGAGAAACTTACTATACTGCTTATGGTCATATGTTAGATAATTCTATAGTTGTATCTGAAGGACAAATTGTTAAGTCAGGAGAAAAAATTGGAATAATTGGTTCAACAGGTCGTTCGACAGGTATTCATGTACACTTTATGCTTATGAGTCCCAACTGCTCTTATAATAAATCGGATCTTAAAGATCCTAAAAGTATTATTGATAGTGATTTAATAAGGAGGAATGAATATAAAAACAATAAATCAAAATACCCAAGCTTACAACCAATATAAGGACAGCAACCAAGTCAATCATTCGGAAGATAATTTAATAGAAACCTATGCACTTCAGGTTGCAAGTGTACTTCATAAAACTGGTAAAGGTTCTTTTACAATTGATGAAATAATTGATAAAGTTAAACAAATTGTTAAGGAAGAAGAACTTATAGATCCAGTTATAATTGAAGTAAATCAAATACTTATAAATAAATATAATTATGAAATAATAAATACTAATATTAAGTTTAATATAGAAATATAGATAATGGTAAAGGTTCCTTGATCTAGTATTTATGCTTCAAATATTTTAAAAAAAGGTTCTTTAACGTCCATTATAGATATTATATTTGTTATAACATCTGTTAGACAGTTAACCCTATTTTTAAAGATTCGGTAAAGAATAGTGTTAGACAAAAGTATGACATTTAAGAATATGTATGACAAAGCGAAACTTTGGAAATCCTTTAAATTAGGGCTAAACTACCCACTGGGTAGTTGTTTGTCAGCCACACTTATCCTGATAAACAAAAGGCTTAAAGTTGTGTCCTATTTTCAAATATTTTATTAAAATTAATGACTCTAATTTGTGTCCACAATAAAACTATGGAGGTGATATTATTAATAATAATAATGGGTGTACTTTTATTAAGTTTAGAATAGATGATAATCTAAACAATGCATTTAAAAATATTCTTGAAAAAGAAAAAATAACTCAACAAGAATTATTAGAAAAATTGGTTAAAGAGTATGTTTTAAAGAATTTAAATTTATTAATAAGTAAGGATACTAAATAATGAAAGAAGATAGAATTACAATTAGAGTCACACCTGAAGATAAAAAAGAAATTGAATTACTTGCTGATAAGCATAAAATGAATATATCTAGATTTATTTATAGTACTATTAAAGAAAAAATGGAAATTGATAAACTAAATGATAGTCAAGAACAATTTATGCAACTCTTCGATATTGCTTTTAAAAAAAGTTTTGATGCATTTTTTAAACAATTAATGGTAGTAATAAATCGTATAGAGTTTAATAGCAGATGGTCGATTAAACAAACTGATATATTTATGAATCAACTAAAAATTCCACAAACTGAAGATGAATTAAGTTTATCAATAATAGATCATCCCGTAACTGAAGTTGCACATCGTGAGGTACTTAAAGATATAAGGAAAATGTCAAGTAAGAAACATGAGTTAGATAATGAGTAGTTCAAATATTGTTGTTCGTGTTAAGTACCAAAAATGTAATAATTTAAGAGAAAGTGTTAACAAAACAATAAGTTATATTAGTGATAAGAAAAAGGCAGATGCTACATCAATTGATGAATATAATATTTTAAAAGACTATATGCAATTTGCAAGTAATGATTCATACCTTTATGAAGATAAGGAGTCATTTTCGTGGTCTACCAATGGTGATATAGATGCAAGAAAAGATTTATCTGATATAAAAAAAATGGACTCTAAAGGAATTCTTTGGAGCCTTGTAATTTCTTTTCCACCAGATTTTGCAATTAACAAAGGACTTATTACTAAGGTAGATTATTATAACCTTACTAAGAATATAATGCCACAATTATTAACTGGTATGGGATTTAAAATGAATAATGTAACATGGTATTGCAGTTTACATCGTAATACTGACAATCCTCATTTACACATAAATTTTTTTGAACATCATAAAATTATTTCTAATCCTAAAATTCCATATGATGTTATTTATAAATTGAAAAGTAATATTGCTAATTATTTAATTGATAATGAAAAATTTTATAAATTTCACTAAAATATGTTCGGTTCTCATTTTTCTTTATTTATTACATCTAATCAACTTAGACCATTCTCCAAAGTTCTTTTTCCCATCAATTATCTTATAAGCCCTAACTATAACGGGAAATATTTCTCTTTCAGAACTTACTAAAATTAAGAATCAAAAATTATTTGGAGATAAATATCGAAGAGATTTAAATAAAATGTTACTTGATTTATATAATGTACTTCCACCCAAAGGTAGATTACAATATAATTCAAAAAATATAGTTCCATATAAGGATCAACTTAATAATATAATTCAATACATATTGTTGCATGATTCTACAAAATATCAATATGCTAAATATATAAAACTATTGGAGGAACATCAAAAGGAATTAAATGCAATTTATGGGACATCATTATCTAATAAAAATAAATATTACTACAATAATCAACTTAATAAATTGTATTCAAAAATTGGAAATGAAATATTATCTAATTATAAAATATATCGATCTATGGAAACTATGGAAAGAGAGAAAGAATTTTTAAAGAAACACATAAAAGATCTTAAATTTAAAAGTTCTCCATATAAAAAACAGGAAAACATTGATAAGATAGCACAAGATTTAAATCGTATATGCAATTTCGCAGGTCTTAATCATTTAGAAAAAAAATATGTTTTCAAAAACTGGGTTTTAAATTCTAAATATGATATTAATATTGATGCATTATTAAGTAGTATGGATAATTTTAATAAGGATATGAGTTCGACCGAGTATTATAACATTTTAAAAAAATTGAATTATGATTATGACAGGTACTCTAAATATAAAAATAAAATGTTTTATCAGGAATTAAATTATAAAAAATTTATTAATCAAGCTATGAATTATTTAGAATATGAATTAGAACAAGAAGAAAAACAAATTATAAATGAGTTAGAATATGATTTGTCTGAATATTAAAAAAATAATATGTTTTGCCATATTATTTTCTTTTCCCACATAACCAATCTAGTGATACATTATATTTAATACATATCTGATATGCAAAGGCAGTTAGTATTAATGTCTTACCTGTTTCGTATGCTGATATAGTTGATGATGTTGTATTTAATTCTTTTGCTAAATCACGAAGTGTAAGATTATTATCTTCTCTTATCTTTTTAATTCTTGAGCCAATTTCATTTTTATTCAGTTCTGTTAATTTTATGATACCTGAGTTATTCTTTTCATCTGTAAGACCAACAATATAATCCATTGAGATTTCATAAAAATTGCTTAAGTTATTTAAATGTTTTAATGGTATTATTTTTGTACCCTTTTCCCATAATGAATAAGTTTGTTGAGTTATTCCTAAATAGTCAGCAAGTTTTATTTGTGACAAATCTTTATATTCTCTTAAATCAAATAATCTTTTTTCATTCATAATTAACCACCAATTTAATTTTCCCATTAAATCTTTAATTATTCAGAAATTACAAACAAATACGAGCAAATTGTGCTATAATAATATTTAGTAGTAAAAAAGCAGTAAATCTTAAACAAAGATGGAGGGATGAGATGAGAAATAATTATATCTCAGTTGATGATGAACAAACTAAGAGATTAAAAGAAATTTGTTTAAGTAGTTGTGCATATTCTTGTATAGGAGAAATTTATAAGTTATTAAATTGTGAAATACTTCAAAAACTTATTAATAAAATTCCAAAGCAAACTATTAAATTAAAAAGTGATTTATTATATGGAAAAGATACTATTTCCAGTGAGGAAAAGTTTTTAGAAAACTTAGATAAATATATTAGTTATGTAAAAGATAATTATTTTATACAACACAATGAGTTAACTCTAATAATAGAATTAACTCTTAAAAATAAATATAATGAGGTATTATTTGATATGGATGATTATCATGAAAATGAAAATTATATGAAATATCATGATGCTTTTAGGAAAATGTTTTTATTTAATTTTTATAACAATATCAAATTTTATTCAAAATATGTTAGTAAATATAATTATATTAATATATTTTTAAATGAAATCAAATTTTATAAATTTAATAATTCTAAAGATATCATTATGATTGAAGAACGTATGTCTAAAATTATAAATAATAGATTTAGTAATATATATAATGCTTTTGTTCCATATGAAGAAATAGAAAAACAACATTATGAATTTTATATTCAACAAATAGATTGGATTATATCTGATTTTTATGAAAATCAATTGTATAGATTTGATATTAAAGATAACGATCATCATATTAACTTACATGATGGTGATAAAATAATATTTAATGTTCTTAATAATAAGGAAAAAGTTTCAATAAAATTTGGAATAATTAATAGAAATTTTTGTGCAGATAAAATAGTTGTTTTTACACAAAAAGAGTTTAAAGAAATTTTAGAAAGATTAAAAAAAATAGATGTTTCAAAAAAATATGACACAACATATAGTTTCATAGATTCATCTTTAAAATTTAACTTTTGGAACGAACAAAAAATGCAATTTTTGGATATAATCTTTGAGTACAATAATAATTCAACTAATAAATACATGATTTCATTAGATCCTAGAGATACAAAAAAATTATATAAATTAATTAGTAAGCAAGTTAATAAGAAAATTTAACTTGTTTTTTTATGGAGGGATAATTGTAAAATTAAAAAAATATTTTAATTACTTTCTTTTAATTATCTTAACCTTTTTGTCATCAGCTAACGTTTGTTATAACTTAACACATATTATATGTAATAATATTCAATTATCATG
>ERZ834722.2375-NODE-2375-length-14918-cov-11.198143_pt1 | contig 14918 bp, 19 predicted proteins | sample MGYA00519576_ERZ834722 | MGnify/ENA primary metagenome ERZ834722 (study PRJEB31850, sample SAMEA3708759) | human gut metagenome | biome: human gut; feature: human-associated habitat; material: faeces | place: China | collected 2014 ...
TCGGTGACGAACAGTCCATATTCAGGGTGCAATGCACCCGATTTTTGAAATTGTGTTTTGTCTAAAAAAGTCAGCGCCTGCGGTAGGCTAAATCAACCGTTGCTACGTTGCCGCACTTGAGGCACTTTATGCGGATAGTGCCTGAACAGCTCTCATCTTTTTGGTAGAGCTTGTGTCCGCAAACAGGGCAAAATCTCCAGCCTATGCTAAATTCTGCCTGCTGTGTAGTAGTCGGTGCTTTACCGGCAAAGGGACGGTTCTTTAACTGAATCATATTCATTCTCCAAATCGCATGATGTCCAATGGATGGCAGTGGATGGGTTTGCCTTTTATAACCTGCATCTGCTGCAGTCTGATCCTGATTGCAGACCAAGAAACCCCAATCCGTCGAGCCATCTCCAGAATTTTTTCATAGTTAGGGTCAGACACTGATTTGTACAGAATCCCATTTGGCAGAGTCAACGCTACACGTTCTATTTCGGCATTGATCAGAAATGTTGGCATCAGCAGCTCTGCTGCAAGGGTATCCGCCTGCCATTCTTCCCACGAGGGCTTTCCGTTTCTCTCCCGATAGGCAATGTGCCCACGGCACTTGACTGCTTTTCCGTAGTCGTTCGGAAACAGATCAGCCAAAATCTGATGTGCTGCTTCATGCGCTATTGTGAAATTCCGGCATCCAGTGCATCTGTCTGCCGCAAGAGCAGAATCGATTACGATATCCCTCGGCATAAATACTTCAACAAGCTTTGTTCCATCCTCAAGGGTTGCTGTGAAGCTACATCTCTGGAAAACCGTTAATCCAAGGATGTGACCATCGCTACACAGCGGCAACATCTTCAGGTTCAGTCCAAGAACAGAATTTGCAAACTGCTCTGGGTTAATAGGAGCGGGGTCATTTTTGCTTATTCCGAAGAGTGCATAATACATTTCAATATATTTGCCTGCTATGCACGAAAGTTCTGCACGCGATAAGTATCTTGCCATTATGAAGCCCTACCTTCTGATGTGGCACAGTAGCAGTTGAAAACAGCTCAGGTTACCTATTGCAATTCTGACTATTTGGAATATACTTGTAAGTATCAAATTATTTCACTGTATGGGAGGAAATTATTATGGCAAGACCCAAGGGAAGCAAGAATAAGACCCGTATTGTAAATGCCAACGTTGATTATGCAGCCGTCGTTGCAGAAAAGACCGCTGAAAAGGAAAAAATCGAATCTGAGGTTGCTACGCTGACTGCAAATCTCGATGATCTGAAAACGCAGATGAAAGCCAAGAAAGCAGAATTGAAAGCCGTCACCAAGGAACTTACCAAAGCCGAAAACAAAAAAGCTGCCGCCGAAGCAAAGGCAATGGAAGAAGCAAAGAAAGGCGAAGCAGAAGATGTGCTGAAGAAGCTGCTGGCCAGCGGTATGACGGCTGAGGAAATCCTTGCAAAACTCCAGTAATGCAATATGGGGGCAAGTAAACATATCTGCCCAAACTGCGGGCGCAAGATGAAACAGCAGTTCACAGGGCTGTTCCATTGCAAGTGTGGGACAAGCTGGAAACGGGACCTAGGTTTCTTTGAACGCACTCCAGATATGGTTTTTGCACTTGAGCACAAAAAGGCTGGCTGCAAGATAAATCAACGGCCTGTAATACGGTACAAGTAAGAGAATGCCCACCGGCTTGAAGCTGGTGGGCATTTTTGCTGTTATTCCTAATTACTTGACGATAGTCTTTATAAAGGCTGTGAGAGCTTGAATCTGTTCTTCATCAAGCTTATCGAGTTGGTCTACAAGTGCATCGATTCCATCAGCATGGTCTCCCTTGAAATCAAAAAATCCTTGCGGAATTACGTTGAGATACTCGCAAATATAGAAGAAGCTCGACATGAGACGAGATTTGTCAATTGTATTCTCTTCTCGAAAATACAATTTCAAAATCATTATATGAATGAGTCAGTCCTCACCTCCGGGGCTGTCTCTTTTTTTATAAAAACTTATACAATCTTAGTTTCGATTGCAGGACCCTTTTCCCCTCTTAATACTTTTAGCGGTATTATGGCCTTGCAAGAAAGAAATGAGGTGAACAATTATGAGCATTACAAATGCGGCGAGAAGATTTGAACAGAGATTTGACGCAAAAGCGGAGCGCTTTATTTGGCATCATCCGCTACTTGGCTCCATCTGCTTATTTTGCGTTGCAAAAACGCTTGTTGGGGAATGCCCCAAGCCCCTTTGATCTGCATTTTTCAATGCAGGCTACGCATCCCTTTGGGACGCTTTTTACCCGGTGATGCTTACAAACTGTTCTTTAAAATCTCCAATACCTCATCATGATTCAACACCTTATATCCACCCTCCATGATAAGTGTTCCGTTTGCGATACCCTGCAACATTTCTTCTGTTGCTCCCAACTCATGGAGATTCATTGTAAGTCCCAGTTCTTTCATCCAAACTTCCATACAGGAAAGCCCTTCTCTGGCAACCTGTTCATCAGCTTTTCCAGCAGGATCGACCTCCCACACATTCACAGCAAAACGGCAAAACTTGCTAAGACCATAAGGCATAATATACCGATAGTAAGGAAGTGACACCGCAGAAAGCGTCATTCCGTGAGTTGCATCCGTATATGCTCCTACTGCCTGACCAAGCATATGAACCATCCAGTCGGTACTTTTTCCTCTGGAAACAAGCGTATTCAGTGCCCAGGTTGCAGCCCACATGATATTCGACCTTGCCTCATAGTCCTCTGGATTCTGAATGGCAATTCTCGAACTGTGAATTACCGATTTCATCAGTGCCTCGCTGATATAATCGCTGGTATTGTCGTCCTCCCCAGAGAAATACTGCTCGCAGATATGATTGAAAATATCATAAATTCCAGCCACCATCTGCTTCTTCGGCAATGTAAAAGTGAATTTCGGGTTCAGGATTGCAAACTTTGGCATTACAGCATCTCCAAACACATGACCGATTTTCAGCTTTTGATCGTGATTGGTGATGACCGCGCCTCCATTCATTTCGCTTCCGGTTCCCACCATAGTCAATACACAGCCAACAGGGACAATCTCACAATCCGGCTCCTCAAAGCGGATATAATATTTCTCCCATGGATCTTCGTCACAGTGAACAGACACGGAAACCGCTTTTGCATAGTCGCAGCAAGAGCCGCCGCCTACAGCCAGCAGAAAGTCCACATGATTCTCTCTGGCAATCCGAACACCCTCCCGCAGTTTCTCCACGGTAGGATTTGGCATCACTCCTCCATCCTCAACGACTACTTTTTCGTTATCTTTCAGTAATCTCATAACCTGATTGTAAATACCATTTTTCTTGATAGAACCACCGCCATAAATCAACTGAACGGTTTTTCCATATTTGGGAAGCTCCTCGTTCAAAGAACAAAGAGACTCCTCTCCAAAGTAAAGTTTTGTCGGATTTGAATACGAAAAATTTCCTAACATAATGTTTTCCTCCTTAGTCCTGATAGATTTCTTTCGCCATGCGGAATGCTGCCCATGCTTTCGGCCAGCCAGCATAAAAGGCAGCGTGTGTCAAAATTTCTGCCATTTCTTCTTTTGTAACACCGTTCTTTTTTGCTTCTCCTATATGAAAGGCAAGAGAGCTGTCCAGAACGCCGCTTGCCATAAGTGCTGTTACTGTGACGATGCTTCTGTCTCTTGCAGGCAGCTTATCTTCTCGTGACCACACTTCTCCAAACAGCACGTCATCATTCAGTTCCGCAAATTTTGGTGCAAAATCACCCAGGGCATCTCTGCCCGCTGTTACCTTTTTCATAATCTGTCTCCTTATTTTAGCTTACTGTATTCTTCTTCCTTCACCGGTTCCAACCATTCATTAGAACTTCCTTCTGCCGGGACCTCCACCGCCAAATGAGAAAACCAGCTATCAGGAGCAGCGCCATGCCAATGCTTCACTTCCGGCGCAATATTGATGACATCACCGGGGTTCATCTCCTGAGCCGGTTTTCCCCACTCCTGATAATATCCACGTCCGGCAGTACAGAGCAAAATCTGTCCGCCTTTGTGATGAATATGCCAGTTATTCCGGCATCCTGGCTCAAAAGTTACATTTGCAATTCCAACTCTTTCCGTTGTCAGCATGGACAGGTAACTCTGTCCAACAAAATATTGTGCATACGCATCATTTTTCTCACCCAATGGGAAGATCTGTTTAAAATCTTTTTCTGTCATGATTGATTCTCCCTTCAAGAATTAAAATAGCCTAAAATTTCTTGCATCCTTGCAACCTGATCTACATGGAACGGGCAGCGTTTGTTACAATGCCCACATCCAACTCACAGACTTTTTACCCATAAATGAATCTATATCACCTGAAATGTTTTCCATTTTCCGGACTTCTGCCTCCAGAAAAATATGACCGCACGAATGCTCCAGTCACAAACCATTGCAATGGCAATCCCGATCACGCCCATTTTCAAAACAATTCCTAAGAACCATGATAAAAGGAGACGCACTGCTATTGTAGATATAACCGAAACATACATGGTAAATTTCACATCACCCGCTGCCCGCAGCCCATTACTAAGTGCTCCGGAAAAGGGATATGCTGCTGCATTAAACACGTTATGGATTAAAACCAGCCAGATCACAAGCCGTTTGGTCTCCGGCTGCAAAGCATAAAATTTCATAAAGAATGGAGTCAGAAGAAAAATTAAAAGATTCCATGCCGATGAAATCAGCAATGTGATTCTTGTCAATCTCTTAAAATTATGCTCCGCAGCATCTGCATCGCCATTTCCCATACACTGTCCAATGACCGTTATAAATATGGGCCCCATAGCAACTCCCGCCAGCGCAGCCAACGACCAGATACTTTGTGCAACACCATTTGCAGCAATCTGATATGTTCCAAAAAGTGCAACGATACCGCTTAATGCTACTTTGACTAACTGGAATACACCGTTTTCCATCCCATTTGGAATAGCGATTTTTAGAATTTGTTTCATGAAATCCACATTCCACCGAAAAATCCACTTGCAGCGATAGAACACTTCATTTTTTCTCTGAAAACAAAGTACTGTAATCATCACGGCTGAAAATGTCCGAGCGATCAGTGAAGGGTATGCAACACCTGCAACACCTGCACGCAAAACAAATACACCAATGAAATTTCCAATAACATTGATGATATTGGAAATTACCGACAAATACATGGTCACACTGGTTTTTCCAATACTGCGAAAAAGGGAAGAGCCAGCATTGTAAACCGCCAATGCCGGATAGGAATATGCAGAAATCCTAAGGTATGTAATACAAGCGTGCATCACAGAATCTTCCACTTTACCGAACATCAGACGAAGCATCCCTTCATTTCCAATTAGAACCATCACTGCGATCAGTATGGAAAAAATCGTAGAGAATGAAAGAAGCTGACTGGCGGATTCTCCAGCGTCATCATTTTTCTTTCTACCAATATACTGGCTGATCACAACCGCCCCTCCAGATGCCAATGCTGTAAACAGATAAATAAAAATAGTATTGAACTGATTTACCAGTGAAACACCGGATACTGCCGCTTCTCCTGCGTAGCTGACCACCAGTGTGTCCGCCATCCCTACAAGCATTATCAGCAGCTGCTCTAAAAACAGGGGAATAATCATAGCCATCAACTTCTCGTTTGAAAACAGAGTTGTTTGCTGATTCATGCCTTTTCCTCCACTAAGATTTTACAATTTATTCCTTTCTTCTGCTCTGTGAGGTTATCTTTCTGAGTCCTTTCACTGTGTAAAAACCGATAAAGACCCATAGTCCCATTTATTGTTATTTTTTATTTTACAGATCATATAATCGATTGCATCAAGTGACTGCTGCTTTTCATGTACCTCATCAAGCAATTTGTACCGATATTTTCGCAACATCCTTATCTGCATTTCTTGATCTTCACATCCTGAAATTTTTGCGATTTCTTCTTTGCTTAATCCGGCGTTTATAAGAGAATCATAATCCGGTTTCATGAAATGGCACTCCCTCCTCAATAAAAAATATAGGTGCAGAAATGAAAGCTGTTTGCTTTATCTCTACACCTATATTATAATTTTCTAATTGAATTATATCAAATACTTGGTTTTTATGGTTTGTCCATGCCTAAAAAGCATTGAATATGTTTGATGAATTTTGTGGTTGCTAAGCTAAACGGCTGACCACGTTTCCATGCTAATACACTTGTTGCTGTAAGTGGCGGATCAAGCGGTCTGAATGTAACCTTTGATTGATCCCAGAAGGGTACAGCCCCTTCAATCACCAATGAATATGCCAAGCCTCCATTCACCATAATTGCGCTGTTCGTACTTAAATTGCTGGTAAAAACAATATCCAGTTTCTCATAGTAGTTGCCAAACCAACTTGCCAACTCACTCTGCACATTCATACGCCTTGGAAGAATCAAAGGCAGTACAGACAAATCTTTTGCGCTTACCGTTTCTTTCTTGGAGAGTGGATCATCCGATTTCATCAGAACCACCCATTTTTCCCTTATATTCAAGCGAATGAATTCATATTTTTCCATATCAACCGGCTCAAGAAGCAAACCAATATCCAGTAGTCCCTTATCCATTTGTTCCTTTACCAAATCTGCTGTGGCTGTAAAAATGTCAAAAGTAACACGGGGATATTTCTGACGAAAGGACTCAATTATTTTAGGAAGAAGTTGTACAGCAGCAATTTCTCCACACCCAATGGAAATTTTACCTTCCACCTGTTCCTCTTGCTCCACTAATTCTTTTTCTGTCTTATCTACAAGCTGCAAAATTTCTTCCGCACGACGGCGAAGAAGTATTCCTTCATTTGTCAATTTGATTTTCCGTGTCCCTCTATCAAACAGCTTTACACCAATATCTTCCTCCATCTGTGCAAGCTGACGTGAAAGTGTCGGCTGCGTGATATGTAAAACTTCTGAGGCTTTTGTGATACTTTCTTCCCTTACTACAGTCAGAAAATATCGAAGAACTCTAATTTCCACGAAAAATACCTCCCAAATTCATCATGCTTAATAAGTATATTTTAACGTATCTATACTCGAAAGGCAATAAAAAACATCTGCTCATCGTATGCTCACCGGCAATGTAATTTTATGTAAAACTTGATAAACCCCTATCTCTCATTGATAGAGAGATAGGGGTTTTCTAATTACGCCTACTGCAACCTCCACAGTCTGTGGAAAGCGTAATTCACCTTCTTAAAATCCGGTGCTCAAAAAGCACCGGATTTTTTTTATCAATGTAACCTCGTCACAGAAAAAGACTTTGTCCTGCGGTATGATAAAGCCACAATCAAGAAAGAGCTGGCGAACATGAAAATCAAGCTCAATCCCGATCAGGAGATTGTCAGCACCATCAGAAAAGGACTCAAGCGCACCGGCGGGTACTGCCCCTGCCGCAGGGAGCGCACGGAGGCAACCAAATGTATGTGCCAGGAGTTCAAGAATCCCATTGCAGATCCGGGCTTCGAGGGGGTCTGCCACTGTATGCTCTATTACAAATCCTTGTAGGATTAAGGGAGGAAAGCTATGCTGTCAAAGAGACTGGCTGCCATAGATAAGACGCGGTGTGTCGCCTGTGGTGTGTGTGAAAATACCTGTCCACTGGGGGCCGTCAAGGTGCGCCGTGGCTGCTACGCCGCCGTGGAGGCGGAACGCTGCGTAGGCTGCGGCAAGTGCGCAAAGCTCTGTCCCGTCGGCTGCATTGAGGTGAAAGTGAGGGCTGACGCATGAAAGCAAAGCATTGGTACGATTACCTGTGGGTATATGCCATCATCTATTTTGCACTGGGCTTTTTCAATATCCTGTTCGCGTGGCTGGGCATGATCGATTTTCTTCTGCCGCTGTTCTTAGCCATCTTTGGCGGGAACAAATTCTTTTGCAACCACCTCTGCGGACGGGGTCAACTGTTCAGCAAGCTGGGGACAGACCTTAAATGCTCCCGCTGCAAGCCCACGCCCCGCTGGATGTCCTCCAAGTGGTTCCGTTATGCCTTTTTGCTCTTTTTCCTGACGATGTTCGGCAACATGGTGTTCCAGACCTATCTGGTCGCTGCGGGTGCTGCGTCCCTGCGGGAGGCCATTAAGCTGTTCTGGACATTCCGTGTGCCGTGGGACTGGGCCTACACCGCCGGGACGGTGACAGACTGGGTGGCCCAATTCAGTTTCGGCTTTTACAGCTTGATGCTGACCTCGCTGCTCATCGGCCTCATCGTCATGGTGCTCTACAAGCCCCGTACATGGTGCGCCTTCTGCCCCATGGGGACTATGACCCAGAGTATTTGCAAGCTGAAAAACAAAGACTGACAATATACAAACGAAAGGAGCCTTTCTCATGGCTGAACTGAAAATTACTGCTGCGAATTTTGAAAACGAGGTACTGCGTTCCGACAAGCCCGTCCTGCTGGATTTCTACGCGGACTGGTGCGGACCATGCAAAATGCTCGCTCCCGTGCTCCACGAGATCGCTGAGGAAAACACCGGTGCCCTCAAGGTGGGCAAGGTCAATGTGGACGAGCAGATGGAACTGGCGATGCGTTTTCAGGTATCCAGCATCCCGATGCTGGTCGTATTCAAGGATGGAAAGGCCGTTGCCAAATCGGTGGGCTATCGGCCTAAGTCGGAGATTGCCGCAATGGTGGAGGGCGCAAGATGAAAGTTGTGATCGTAGGCGGTGTGGCGGGCGGTGCTTCTGCCGCTGCCCGCATCCGCCGTTTGGATGAACACGCCCAGATCATCATGATCGAGCGCAGCGGCTATGTGTCCTATGCCAACTGCGGTCTGCCGTATTATGTGGGCGGTGTGATCAAGGAGCAGGAAGAACTGACGCTGCAAACTCCGGAGAGCTTCTGGGATCGTTTTCGCATTGATGTGCGGGTACGGCAGGAAGTAACTGCGATCAATCCCGCAGAGAAAACCGTCACCGTTCACGCATTGGATAGTGGAAAGGTCTACACGGAAACCTATGACAAACTGCTCCTCGCACCCGGCGCAAAGCCGACGGTTCCTGCGCTTTCCGGCGTCAGCAGCGAGCGTGTTTTCACGCTGCGCACCGTGGAGGATACCCTCCGCATTCGGCGCTTTGTAGAGGATCAGAAGCCGAAAACCGCTGTTTTGGCTGGCGGCGGCTTTATCGGTCTGGAAATGGCGGAAAACCTTGCAGAAATGGGCGTTTCCGTCACCATCGTTCAGCGGCCCAAGCAGCTATTAGCGCCGCTGGATGCGGATATGGCCAGCTTTGTCCATGCGGAAATGCGCAGACACGGCGTGGCTCTGCGGTTGGGTGAAACCGTCACCGGATTCCGACAGGACGGAGATTCCGTGCTGACACTGTTGGAAGAAAGTGAGCCACTGCATTCGGATATGGTGCTGCTGGCCATCGGCGTTACCCCGGATACGCATCTGGCAAAAGATGCCGGACTCAGGCTTGGTATTCGTGGCAGCATCGCTGTCAACGAGCGGATGGAAACCTCCGTGCCGGACATCTATGCTGTGGGCGATGCCGTAGAGGTCACCCATTTCGTGACCGGGCAGAAAGCGTTGATCTCGCTGGCGGGGCCTGCCAACAAGCAGGGACGCATTGCCGCTGACAATATCTGCGGCGGCAACAGCCACTTTACCGGCTCTCAGGGTTCGTCTGTTCTGAAACTGTTTGGCTTGACAGCGGCCTCCACGGGTATCAATGAAAAGGCAGCGCAGGCAGCAGGAATCGCTTACGACAAAGTCGTACTTTTCCCGGCATCCCACGCTGCCTATTATCCCGGCGCGCGGTCAATGGCAATGAAGGTACTGTATGAAAAAGAAAGCCTGCGGCTGCTCGGTGCGCAGATCGTTGGCGGCGACGGTGTGGACAAGCGCATTGATGTACTGGCAACGGCCATTCGCGCAAAAATGACAGCTTTGGAACTGACGGAGCTTGACCTTTCCTATGCGCCGCCCTATTCCTCTGCCAAAGACCCGGTCAATATGGCCGGTTTTATGATCGAGGATTTGGAGAGCGGGAAGGTACGGCAGTTCCATTGGAATGAGGTTGAGGACTTGCCTTGCGATGGCAATGCGACACTGCTGGATGTCCGTACGGAAGGCGAATATCGGCGTGGGCACTTGAATGGATTCCGCAATATTCCACTGGACGATCTGCGGGAGCATTTGGACGAGTTAGACCGGGGTAAGCCTGTTTATGTGAATTGCCAGACAGGGCTTCGCAGTTATCTGGCCTGCCGGCTTTTGACGCAGTATGGTTTTACCTGTGCCCATCTCTCCGGCGGATACAGCTTTTATCGGGTCGTAACAAAAGAGCAGCAGACAGCGCGGAGCGCCTATCCCTGCGGAATGGAGAAGCTATGAGTGAAAATCTATTCGGTTTGACGGTTGCGGCAGATAAAGGCTTGGATGATCTGCAATGCCAGCGCCTTTTAAGCGAAAATCGCAGGTATCAGGAAGTCATGCTGCAATACCGATGTGCGCTGAAAGCACTGGAAAGCAGGTTGGAAATTCTAAACGAAGAGTTTTCATTGCAGCATGATCGCAATCCGATAGAAAGTATGAAAAGCCGCTTGAAGTCGCCGTCCAGCATTATGAATAAGATGCAGAAGCGCGGACTTTCTCTGGATTTTCCGACCATGCAGGCAAATATCATGGATGTTGCCGGTGTGCGTGTGATCTGCTCTTTCGAGGAGGATGTGTTCTTTTTGGCAAAGTGCTTAAAAGATCAGTCTGACATTGAAATCATCACGGAGAAAGATTATATTTCACACCCTAAGCCAAATGGCTATCGCAGTCTGCACCTGACGATCCGGCTGCCGGTATTCTTTGCGGAAAAAGAGATCCATGTGCCGGTGGAGATACAACTCCGTACAATCGCTATGGACTTCTGGGCAAGCCTTGAGCACACCATCCGATATAAGAAAAATCTGCCGATAAATACAAAAATCGAAACCGAACTGAAAGAGTGCGCCGATTCCAGCAGAGAGTGGGACAGCAAAATGGAGCATTTACTGCACATCCTAACTTAATATGCACTGAATAAAAGAAAAAGCCTTATATTTCAATCCATAGAGGCCAATCTGTGGTATAATTGGAGCAAGAGAACTGGAAAAAATCCAGCAAAAACCTTGTACCTGGAGGGCAGCTATGTATCGTTACAGCAATGGCCAGATCAGCTTGGCGGATTAATCGAGTATCTAATGCAGCAGGAGACCATCCTCCGGAAATGTAATGCAGTGCTGGATCTATCGTCCGTGTATGAGAAAATGGTGCAGTTGTGCAGCAAAGAAGATAGTCGTCCGCCCCTCGCCCCAGCGTTCATCGTAAAGTACCTGCTGGTGAGTTTCCTGTACAGCCAACCATCGAACCGGCAGATCGGGCAGCGCACCCCTTCACCTCAAAGCTAACGAAGCTGATGAACTGCACGCTGCCACCAGCCTTCAGTACCTCCATCACAACTGCGACGTGGACGTTCAGTGCCGCCTCCCTGTCCTTTCTTCGTCAGGCCAGGCTTTTTTCGCAATAGTGGCGACGAATTCGTTCTTGCTGTTTTTCGTTTGAAAAGAGCCTTATGGCCTTGGCGCTCTCCGGTCGTGGGTGGCGTAGTAGGCTCGCTTATTTTCGTACATGCAATAGTCGGCCTTGTCCAGCAGCGTTTGCATGATGCAGCCTTCATAATCGGCGGAGATCGCCCAACCGTAGGCGTAGCTGAGAGGAAGCTGATTGCCGTCACGGTTTGCAGCGTCGGCTTCCCTGCGCAGACTGTCCAGTATGCCCTCCACCTCCTGCCGGTCCGTATGGTAAATGACCGCCATAAATTCGTCGCCGCCGTATCTGCCCACGAAATGCTTTTCCGGGATCACCCGGCGTAAAAGCCGGGCAAAGCTCAGGATCAGTTGATCACCCGCCGAATGACCCCTCGTATCGTTGACGGTTTTCAGATTGTTCAGGTCAAATATGACGCAGGCCGTAGGCTCCCGGAGAATTTCCCTGTTGTTGAGAAGCTCCTCGCAGGAGCCTTTGTTGGGCAGGCCGGTATGGATGTCGATGTATGCCTTCTGCTCCAGCAGTTGGTTTTTCCGGGCCATTTTCAGTGCCATGGCGGTCTGGAGCATGATCAGGATCACCAGGCACAGCATATCCAGTGCCGAGAGGATCTCAATAGTGCGGATCTTCATGGCGATCTTTTCTGAATAGTGTTCCGCGGCAGACACCGTTTCGTCCGCCATTTCAAAATAGGTCTCGCTCATGGCAACGATTTGGGTGTTCTCATATCCACGCTGTCTGGCCGCCGCGACCTCCGCCTTGAGCCGCTCCCAGTAGGCACGCTGGCTGTCCAGCCTTTCCTGATAGGCCGCGTCCTTGAGCTTTACCAATTCGTAGTGCCCTTCTCCGGATGTCAGATTGCTTAAGATATCGTCTAAATACGCGATCAACTCATCGTTTCGGGTGCCTGTGATCTCCAGCTTTACCGCCCGCTGCGTGTCTCCGCGCACCAGCCCGGCATAATTGATGACGCGGGCCGTGCCCTTCAGGTTGCCGATCTCGACCATCATCAGAGCGACAAGGATCACCAAAATCAGCACAAGGCAGCTTTGCAGGATGCTGATGAGATTTTTGCGATCTATTTTTACATTTCCTTTTATCATAACGACCTCGATCACGGAACGACCATGATATTCTTTATTGCGAATCAGTCTTGATGAATACTTTACTCTGTAACGCACATCATGTCAATGAACAATGGAAATTTTTCTACTGTCTCCCCAGAATGATCGGCATGATAAAATAATCTATATTTTCCCCCTGCTGCGGGGCTGGTTTTTTGAGCCTTGCTACAAACTCAAAGCACGTTTAATGCTCAAAAACAGTAGAATTTCATCTGCACACGAAAGATAGATGAATAGCTGAACAACAAAATGTAACTTTTGTGACCTACGACACCAGTCTCAAGCGGTCTAACTAATGTCCACTGAACAAGTGCCCAATTTTTGTTCTGAGCCAGAATCTCCAGAAGATATGCGAGCATTCTCAAAAGAGCACGCTGGATCTTGCGGAGATTCAGCACCAGAACGGACATGGCGATCACATGAGCCGCGGTCTCCCGCAGCTTCGCGGCGACCAGCAAATAATATTGCTCGTTTACCGCCGGATCCATTTCAGAAGCTGAATCACCAGCATAGAGCCAAACGCCAGTCCCACAATGGCACCGACCATGCCAACAGACAGCGGCGCAATTGCGAACAGCGGTTCCAGCGCAGGAACCAGCAGCACCAGCCCCAGCAGCAGAGCGCCGATGGTAAAGGCCCCTAACAGGGCACGGTTGTTCCAGAAGTGCCGGGTAAGCAGCACCGGATGCTGGGATTTGCAGCTAAATCCGTGGAACAGTCGGCTCAGGCACAGGGTGGAGAAGGCCATGGTCTGTCCAGCAGCGGCACCGCCGGCGTTCAGCCCCAGATAGAAGGCCGTGACGGTGGCGGCGGCGATGACCAGTCCCTCGACGCCCACGCTATAAAGGAAGTGCTTTGTCAGGATGCCTTCGTTCCGGGGCCGGGGCTTTTCAGACATGACCTCGTCGGTGTGTGGCTCCATGCCAAGGGCGATGGCGGGTAGGGAGTCCGTCAGCAGGTTGATGAACAGCAGGTGCACTGCCGCGAAGGGCACGGGCAGTCCCATCAGAGAGGCGTAGAGCACCGTCAAAATGCCCGCCGTATTGCCGGAGAGCAGAAATTGAATGGCCCGCTTGATGTTGGCATACACGTTCCGACCGTTTTTTACAGCCTTCACAATGGTGGCGAAGTTGTCGTCCGTCAGCACCATACCGGCGGCATCCTTGGCCACCTCCGTTCCCGTGATGCCCATAGCCACGCCGATGTCCGCCTGCTTCAGGGCGGGAGCGTCATTGACGCCGTCGCCGGTCATGGCTACCAGATTGCCCCGCTGCTGCCACGCCCGGACGATGCGGATCTTATGCTCCGGGGACACACGGGCGTAGACACTGACCTTTGGCACGAAGTCCTGCAATTCCTCGTCGCTCATGCTGTCGATGACCGCGCCCTCCACGGCCTCCCGGAAATCGTTCTTGGCGCGCAGATCCACATCCACGCGATCCGCGATGTTGATGAGGCTGCCTTCGCGGGCGGCGAGCCCCCTGTCATATGCCTTTTCCCAGTACATGTGGTGGAAGCGCACCCGCTCCGCCTCTTCGGCCAGCGTGGGGCAGTTTTGCAGGAACAGGCAGCCCGCTTGCGGATGGAGATAGCGCTCGCGCTCGAAGACGAGATCTTCCGCACTGGTTTTCAGGGGGATGACCCCCACGTCGTGCATGATCCCGGCGAGGAAGAGCCGTTCCCGCTCCTCGGAGGGAAGGCCGAGGCGTTCGGCCAGCCTGTCGAGAAGGAAACCCACTCGCCTGTGGTGGCCGGTCAGGGCCGGATGAACCTGGTCCAGCGCGTTGGCGAAGGCCAGAATCAGATCATAAAGCTTGATGCGCAGTTGCATGGCGTACCCGAAGAGGAGCAAAGATGGCCGCCGGCGCGGGCCATCGGCGGAAGATTGCCGGAGAATATGGGGTCTGCCGCAAATGTCAACGGGGGATATGCGTAACGTGTCCATCGGTATGGACGAACCCGTGGAAGAGATCATCCCTTCGGCCTCAGTGCCCGGCGGCAGGAACGTGACCGGAGGCGGCCCTGCGCGGGGGCGTGGACACCGAAGGCCCACTAGCCGTGGCTGGGCGCATCGTAGCCGTGGCGTTACGGAATCTATCCTTCCCGCAGTAAAGCACATGGCAGCGCCCGCAACCCGGAGTTGCCCCAAGACGTGTCGTTGCCCCATCCCGTAAGAAAAAGGGGGATTGACGATGCCAACTGTTGTGGCTGGCGATAAAAACAGGTATATCATCACGGATAGTTTCAATCGAAAGAGA
>ERZ834722.2383-NODE-2383-length-14889-cov-3.262707_pt1 | contig 14889 bp, 13 predicted proteins | sample MGYA00519576_ERZ834722 | MGnify/ENA primary metagenome ERZ834722 (study PRJEB31850, sample SAMEA3708759) | human gut metagenome | biome: human gut; feature: human-associated habitat; material: faeces | place: China | collected 2014 ...
CTCTCATTCGGACACGAATTTGAAATGTGGAAAATGTACATACAATGGTGAGAACTATATCGCTATCCAACTGGGATATTCTGCCTATACTGATATCTTTTTCACAGGATTTTATTCAGGTAATTGCGTATTCCTTAACGTTCTTGAATCAGAAATTACATGGATCGGTTGATTGGCTGGGAGTAATCCCAGCCTTTTTATTGGCCAATTAAATAATTCTTTGTCAATTACAAATCTTTCCATTCTCCCCAGATAATTTCTGTATAATTTCCGGCACCATAACGGAATTTGACCCGACTGCCTCCAAAAAATAACTGAAAAATCATTTGGCTTGTTGTCACAGACCCTATTGTATCTCTCTGACAATGAACAACACAGCCACCACCTAATGTCCAATTAGGAGTAAGCCCCGATGTTATTCCTATCATTATTCCTTCTCGCGTGTATAAATAATAGTCGTCTGGATGTGTATCCATAATAGAAGCTGGAAATAACAACAGGCCACCCTTTACTTTATTATCGGACGAGAGTAAACCTTTTTTTTCGTTTGTTGCTGTAGGCAAACTTTCTCTTAGCAGTTCAATCACATTTACATCCGTAATATTAATCTTTTCCATATCTTCCGTTTTTAACGGGCAAAGGATATGATATGAAAAAGGCAACCGAAGCTGCCTATTCATTAAAAGGTAAATTCCTTGACAGAATATCCCTCATCTGGCTCTTCAGGAACTTCAACCGGTGATTGGAAAGTAAGATTCATATTACACGAGTAAGAAAGAGTTAATTGATTTGTTTTTGCAGTTCGAATAAATATATCAAGCATTGGCCCATTAGCCGTTGATGCTTGATATAAAATTCGAGCTTTACTTATTACTCTGCCAGAATTTGCCAACTGAACAATAGATTGCCTATCACTATATCCATCAGCATGGATATATAGTAACTGAGAACTTGGAACCTCATTATTATAATAGTTGCCTACCATCAAGAGTGCAGCATGAGGAGTATTCCCATAACGCCCCAAAGCAATTCTGTACCATTTGTCTTGCGATACCCTTTCATCCGGAGTGTATCTTCCACACCCTCCAGATTGTGCAACAATTCCAGGATTAACAAGTATATCATTACCGGCAACATCAACTGCTTTCACTTTACTTAGACTATCTTTGGTTGCCAAACCATTGTTGTAGTCCTTAATTGTAGTCTTCTCCATACTCTTGCACTTTTAACGGGCGGAAGATATGACAGAGAAAGAATAATTGGTACAATTACGCTATATGATAGAAATTAATCTTACATATATAACCCTGGAAGTCTCTGTATTATTTTTTATGTAAATAGATCCATTTGTTTCTTTTCTATATATGCTAAAGGCTTGTTTATTCTGCTCTAAAAAACTCACTCCTGAAACATTATTCAAAACAACACCTCCCAAGTTACTATATAGTATGGCAACCCCAATTTCATGTTGTATAGATGCATTTTGAGCAAGTATCAAACATCCCTTTACTTCTTTTACTTCGTATTCTTCTAAAGGTGCAAAAGTCTTTGTTAGGTTATACGCCCCTATAGATTTAGCCACTTCCGAAATTGTAGACAAAATGCTGTTTCCACTACTATCTAAAGTTCTAATCTTTGCAGGTGTTCCACTCGGTAGATTTTTCTCTACTTCTGAAAATTGTATCTTTTCCATATCTTCCGTTTTTAACGGGCAGAAGAATCACAATAAAAAGAGGCGACCGCAGCCGCCTTCCTTTAGAATGTAAATTCCTTTACAGTGTACCCTTCCTCTGGTGTCTCGCTAACTTCTACCGGCTCTTGAAAAACAAAACCTATATTGCATGAATAGGCGAAAACATAGATGTTTTCGCCAGGTGTATTCACAAATATCTCAATTATTGGACCTTCTGTTGTTGATCTCTTGTACAATATTCGAGCTTTACTTATTGCTTTACCAGAATTAGCTAATTGAACAATAATTTGATTAGTCTCAAATCCTTCCGCCGCAACGTAGAATAGCTGAGAAAGCGCAGCTCTATTCACATACAGGTTTCCGACATTAAGTAGGCAGCTATTTGGATTTGCACCACTCACTGAAGATGCGATTCTGTACCATTTTCCCCATCCTAACTTGTTTTTTGTTGTAAACTTACCACATCCTCCACTATTGGCAACCACTGCCGATGACACAAGTATATCATTGCCAGATCCATCAACAGCTTTCACTTTATGCACACTATCCTTTTCCTCTAAATCATTATTATACTCCTTAGTCGTGACTTTCTTTAACATACCCTTATACTTTTAACGGGCGTTTTTTCTACGATGAAAATCGGCCCAATTTAACATTTTGTTTTTAATCACTATTTATAAATAATATTCATTTAAAATCATCCCATCAAGTAGGTGTTAAAAAGCCACCATTATTTCCCCAGGCATATGTATCTGAAATCATAAATGAAAAGCTACCGTCGTTAACTGATGAGTCATCAGATACCCATACATCAAAATATTCATATGACTGCTCTTTTAAGGTAGCTTTTGTAGGACTATTAGGACCGCCCGATACAGCACCTATGCCGGTTAGCATCACGATGTATTTATAGTGGTCCATTTTCCAGGACGATGGTATCTTTATGCGATAGTGTCCTTCTGCAACCCTTGAGACTGAAAGACTGGATCCATCATATGTAGTCGCCACAATGGTAGCTCCTGTGGATGTTCCTGTAACATACCCCTGTGCCAAAACACACGGAAATAAATCAATAGAACCATTGTACGGTGCATTCAGAATCATCCACATCTTATCAGCATCGGCAGTTCCAATCTTAACAACTTTCAACTGGACTTCCGTGTTACTACGCATTCTAAACTCTGTTAGCCCATGTGGCAGGAATTCACCATCAGGATAGATCTTGATGGTCGGACTTGGCGCGAGTCTCCCAGGCATCACATAATAATACAGATTGAGTTCAGTTCCAGCATCCATATCCACAGCTCTTGGCAGTGACAATGTATGTGACTGCGTAGAAACTCCAAGGCATGTAATATATCCATTCATTCTTCCACGTACCTTAATAACTGTTTCCACATCAGGTTCCAAGGGGATGTTTAAATAAGGAGTATAAATACTTCCTCTGGCATCAAGGCTCTTGCAGTATACTTTTCCAGTCAGAAAATCGAGCATTAGATTGGGACGGAATGCATTGGCTGAATTCATCGGATCGTTCGGATTAAAATCCTTGTATCCACCTTCCGTTTCTACAGCAGAGCCTGAAGCATCCTCTCCGTATTGTGAGAATTGATACTGTCCATAGAATACAGCACTTGCAAGCTTAGCAAAATTGGCCATCAAGATTTCCACATAAATAGCCTTATAGCCTTCAAATGGTATCCAAGTGGCTTTAGTTCCATTGACAGCATAATCCTTTTGAGGATTATTGATGTTTGATGGAACACCTTGACCGACCCAAGTTGTGACCTGGTTCATCACATAATAGATACCATTGTATAGTACATAAGGAGCGAGCATATCCGTACAAACATAAGATGTATGTAGGTCATATTCACCTGCCGGGTATGGCAACATACCTCGTTTCCCCTGCTGAAGGAATTTAACTTCTCCTGTTTTTGTTGCTAATGTCATATTATCAATCTTTAGTTGTTATTGTCCATGCCACGTTGCCACCTGCCTGCTGACACATTTCATAAGTACAGGTACCGGAGGCGGAAGGAGTATTAGCCGTAGAGGGATTAAGTATCACGCCGGCACTGTCCATGAAAACAAAATAGAATGTCATATCCTTGGCCTTCGTTGTCTCTCCACGTTTGACAAGAATAGGCCTGTAGACTACCGTATCTCCTGCCTTGCTGATGGTCTCATCTTCCGGTGTCGGATTGGTTATGATGTCATAGGGATCAGACAAATCGATTACCGTCTGAGTATCCAAACCAATAAGAGTAGAATCCTGATATACCTCTACCTTGAATATGCCGGTAGTATCCACCATGCTGTCCGTTACCGTCAGGTTCTTTCCGGTTTGTCCGCTGATCAGGTTCCATGCATTGTTGATCATCCTGTACCATTTGTATGATAAACCGGCTGTCAGTTCCGAAGCTCCCAAACGGGCAACGGCTGACAATATAACACTGCCTCCCTTCTCCCGGATGGCGAAGTACTTGTCATCGCCGGCCATGATGGTCACCACTTTCTGATTTCCGACTCCCTTTGTTATCGGGATAGGATAAACCCATTGTATTTCATCCGAAACATTACCGACTGTCACCGTTGCCACTCCTTTGATCGTACAGCTTGCGCCAGCAGAAGCCTTCACAAGGTTCTTTACTACCTGAAGGCCGTAATAGTTTGTGGTACCGGCAGCATACGGCACAAACTTGAAATGTCCGGTTTCACCTCCGAAGGTATTTGTCGACACATTGGACGTGAAATTAATAAGCACATCGTTGAAATACCACTTAATGGAAGATGGCACAACAATTCCTTCAGCTACACGGGAGGAAGTCAGCAGGAAAGACAATGTAGGTTTCAATGTCGTAAAATCCGGCGCTATGTTTGTAGGAGCGGATGAATCACCGTCATATTCCTGGTATAAGTCACCTTTATCGCACAGGATTGCCGCCATATATACGCCGGACTTCTGCGAAAAGGTCACCTGTCCGACTTTACTCGCTATGCTCATTGGTTACCTCCCCTTCTGTATTGTCAGATTCCTCAGGATCTTCTACTTTATATTTATCCGGCGTGCTAACCTCAGTGGGATTGTCTGTTCCGTCGATCTCTGCCTTCGCTTGCTGCGGAGTAAGACAGACACCGCCTACTTCCACAGCACGCTCGAATACGGTATCACCGGGAAAGCCCGCTACGTCAGCCTGCCATAACAGCACATTGCCATCTGCTGTTTTATTACGGATAGCAGTCAGATCGAGCGCATCCGCCACCTCTTTGGTTACTTTGATATAAAATGCCATAATCAAGTATTTTAAAATTAAACAATTCTTTTCCTTGCAACGATAAACTTGTTATCGCTGTTTACGATATACTTTCCGTCAGACGTTACCAGAGCAGCATAGGGGCCTCTGTCTATTACTGTCAGATCGAGCATCATCCCGTCAGTGAAAGGGATACTCGGATTGAAGCCGGTTGCCACCAACGTGTACGAAGAAGCCCCCGCCGCTTTGGTTCTCCATTCACAATCCAGTACCTCGGAAGGGTTAGGGATATCACCTATCGTATCTCGAATTATAGGCTTTGGATATATTACCGTCGTGCCATCGGCCACCTGTTGCGGTACACCTTTCCAGTCGACTTCAATTGAAGGTATCCGGCGGCGGATAGTAGTAGATACATAGCCAATACCATCATCAGGTGTAGAAGCCGGAGTGCCATCCTTGGAATAAGAGGCTTTACAGACATATATCTGATCCTCACCTATATAATTCCGGTCGAAAGTAAATACATTCTTATTGAGCGACACAAACTCCCAGTCGTTATCACCGTTACCGTCAACTATCTGTTCAAGCGATCCATTTTCAAGCTTCCGGTAAAAGAAGAACCTGCATTTATTCGTAGCGGTCACATCCGTATCTCCTACAATCAGCTTAGCGGTGATCGTTTGCTGTACAGTGTCACGCAGAGGATTCCAGTCCAAACCTGAAGGTGAGTCTATCATCAGTTTAGGAGTCGGTTCACTGCCATCCACCGAACGGATTAACCGGGTAAAATTGTACACGTATGTTTGCCCGCTACGTTTACTGTCTACATACTCGGCATAAAATTCAAGTGTGACGGGATTGATCGTCGAGACATTTTTCTTCATCTGAATCTTTCCCTTTTCCTGGCGTTTGCCGCTTTCTATCCGGATTTTCAGGTGCGCTTGTTTTTCCTGCTGCCGGTGAATCTGTAATTACATAATTGGTATTAGATGATGTGATCAATGTTCGAATACCGCCTATACGTTCATACCATTTCATGTTCGTCAATGAAGCATTGACAGTACCAAGCTTGGCAACTGCATCCGGATCGGTGGCGTTACAATGTGGAAAGAGCGTCAGGGGAGTAAGCGTATAGTCCGGGGTGTATTCATTCTTATCAGCCTGATACACCTGCATACCCGGTACGCTGCCTACAACTTCGATATCTCCACTTATCTGAAGCGGGCGATAGTTGATCGTTATTTTGCGCTGTTTACTCTGCATAATCAGGTATGAGATATAATTCTTACAACTTTGCGGCCTGTTTTTTTCTCAACCGCTTTTTTTAATGCTTCTTCGCCATAGAATTTCTCTACGTGAACTATAGTCATCGAACGCATAGGGAAAACTCCTAATAGCCTATATGAGTATTCCACTACATGCGGATAAAAAAGGCATCCAATTTTTTCCATAATATTACAATTTAAAAAGGTACATAATCTGTTGTCTCATGATTATTCTGTCCGTCACGCAACAGCACTCTTGCTATAAACTTGCATCCAGTCATATTCAGATAGTCGGGACCAAGGTCATTCACTGTCAACGGTAAGGACTTTCCTGCTTCAGCATGTGCGACCGCCCAGGCATTATCTTCCGTTATGTTACCCGTATCACGTGTCCATTCAATATCCGTATCAAGGATGTGAAACGTCACATCCTGATTGTACAGCTTACCGGTAATCTTAAGGGTAGTCTCAAACTTATCCGCGTCAAAGTGCCAGCCGTTACTGCTATCAATGTCAATAGTAAAGTCCGGATTTCCTTCGATCATAGCCCATCCTGTAGATGCATACTGTGGTTCTTCGGTAGTACCCGTTACCAGACACATCCATTTGCAACCGTAGTGATATACTGCATCGTACACCTCCTGAGTAGATTGATAAGGATTGCTCACCGATTCTTCTGCGCTCCACTTGCCACGGTTGTTTTCAACCCGTACAGGTATGCCCTCATAGTCAATACGGTGAATGTCTTGAACAGCAATACCACGGCAATATACGTAGGTGTGCAGGTAGTTGATTGGCAGATTGTCAAACAGTGACAAATGCTTCAGACGCCCTATGATGATGGAGTAGTTGCTTTCTTCCAATATAGGCTTTATGACACCGTCTAACATACAGATGCACTTCTCTCGGCTGGATAGATACCAGTATCCCTGACGCTCTGCATTTACCGGATTACCACGATGAGACAATATCATTAATGGTTCTGGAGGATAGTTCTTACCACCGGGAACCTCACTATCCGGATACATAACAGCATTGATGGTATTGGCCGATGTGTCGACGTGCAAGACACGCAACCAGGATGTGTAATAATTGCCACCACCTGATGCCAAGTCGTTGACAATGCCGTAAACCACATCATTCTCTGCTAATGCCGTGAAATCATTCTCCCAACGTTTACGCAGTGGTAAACGGTAAGTACCGTCTTCCAGAAGTTCCACGCTTTCAATCGTGCCGGATTCGGAAAATGAGTAATCACTCTCCATGGCAGACAGTCGGTTGAAGATAAGTTCTAAAACGGTCAGCGATGACCTAACTTCTAAGTTCTGAAATTGCGCACGCCCATCAGGATATATGCCAGCTCCTTTGCCAGCAATTAGCGAGTCGATAAATTCACCAAATTTCAGCAGATAATCGGTACGATCAACTCGATCTTTGTGTATGTACTTATCACCCTCGATATCACCTGCTATATCAGCATAACCAGCTTTGATCTTCTTATTGTTGACTAACAGATATTCTGCGACGTAGCTAAGAAGATTCAAAAGGTCGATATTCCGGTGCTGGTGGCCAATACCACCTCCGGATCCGGCAAACTCAGCAAGCTGTTGGCCTACATAAGTGGCAAAAGCTTCAGCGGTTGTGATACCCCATTCTTCGGAGTATGGGTTTTGAATTGGAAAGAGTGCCCCCTCGGAAAGTGGAAGGCGAGGAAACTCAGCAAGCCGAGGGGGCACTGTAAAAGAACCGACTTCAGGAACAGTGATGCTGAGAACATCTGCTGGAATATCGGTTCTGGGGAGGTTTAATAAGGGACGGGCATCAGCATATTTGAATGTAAATGTGTAATTGGAAGGAAGAGCACGGTCAGTGTAGCTGACATTGCTTTCTGTTACGACAATCTGACGCAGGTAGTTACCGGCATAAAGATACTTAGCTTGGGAGGGAAAAAAGTCAAGTAACCACTTGCGCTCATCCTGATTCAAATGGCCGGTGTTTTTTTGAAACTTTCGTTCGGTATCGACACGGTACTCTTGAGAAATTTCGTCAATTTCTGCCAGGTTATGTGTATGCTCACCGCTGAATGTTGTAGTACCGTAGGCACGGAAGGTGTCGAGACCTCCGAGGGAATTTTCGAAGAGGATCCACTGCTCTTGCTCGGTACGCATGTCTTCAGCATAATAACGTTGTATGTATGTGAGACGCTGATCGGTTAGGTTTTCAACCCATACATCATAATAGGCTGGCAATTTATGGCCAAGCCAACCGGCAACTACAGAATACTGCAGAGGTATAGTGTATGCGATGCCGGCAACCATTTCAGCAACTGTGTAGTCGGTTTGTGATATCACGGATCCGGAAGTATCGGTGAAGTATGCGCGAAGCTTTGCCACACAAGGTATTGTGGCATAGTAAGTCAGGAACTCCGGAGAATAATAGGTAACCGGCTTTATTGATGGCTGCCATGTGAGGAAATTCTGCGTGAGGAAATTGGCGGCAGAATCGGCCAGGCGGTCAATACCGGAGCGGATGACACGGAAGGTTAATGTAGTGTCATTAATCACAGCTGTAAAATCTGAGGCAAGTGAGGATTGTTCATATACTTGTCCTGATTCGATCAGCTGGTAAGATAGCCGGGCATGGACGATATCACGCAGGTTTATTGTGATATGTCCATCTGCGGAAGGATCGTAACGCTGGGATAAGATTTCCACACCACCTTGTTTCAGAATAAAGGGTACCTGAACATCTGAAGAAATGTGGAACTCCTTTAGATTCTGAGATAGCGATAAAGCATCAGGTTGCTGCAGTATAGTCATATTGATTTCTTTTTATGCCAAAATTAGAATTGGATTGGGAGTAACTAAAGGACAAAATCAGGTAGGACTCGTTGATGGACGCGTGGGACGTTCATTGGGATCCTTTTCTGAAAATAGTGCCGGACGTAGGGATAAATCTATGCGATAATAAACTTTTCCATTTGTTCGGCTTATAAGACATATATAATAGTTACGGTGATAATAAGTGCCTCCGGCATCATAAATAGCCTTGGTTGGCGGCAAAGGATAGATGGCCGAAATAGTATTCCGCATGTCACTTTCACCTTCTCCGATAGTATAACCGGCAGCAATATATTCAGATTCACTGACTTCTGTAGTGGAAGAAACGATCATCCATTTGTATTCCGTATTCCGGACCATGCGTTCAGATTCAGCCTTGGCTATGGATAATGGCTCATAGAGCGAGGTTGTCATCAGTTCGGATGTAACCGGTTCTGATTTTCCACCGATGGTGTATTTAAAGATGTTGAATAACAGCTCAACTCCCTGGAGAGTAACCTTATGATGGACTTGAAGGGAATTTTTTAAAGAGTTAGGGAGCAATAAATCGGCAGAGACCTTATGAAGGGAATTACGGAGGAGGTTGTCAAACTTTCGGTAAAATTTCTCGAATATACCAGTGGGACCATTATATAGCAAGGAATATCCCCATTTACCCAATACATCGTGATTAGTTCCGATTGCATAATTAGAGCTATATTGTACAAAAGCCAGGATAGGTTTCTGATTTGGATTGTTTGCTACAACATCTTCATCTGATGCTGCAGAATCTTCGTCGACACTCTCTGCTGGTACACCGTCAATCGTTGAATTGAGTGTACGACCGTCACCGATATAAGGTGCTGTCTCTCCAGCTTTCATTTTACCTCTATCCGCATTGGGTATATCTGGAAAGGCAAGATATGATATGCAAAATGCACAATCCGGCACTTTTACTTCATAAGCTTTAAGAGGACCGCCGGCATAATAGGGAATGTTGCCATCAGAAAGTCGTTCTTCGATAATACTGTCTGCGTAGCCTGTACGGCAATAGCTGCCATCTGCCTCTTTGTACCAGGCTTCCGGATATTTAGCTTCCAGTTCGTAAGTTGAATCGTAGGTATTTCCTTCTGTAATCACTGTTTCAGAGGATAGTTTGAGCTGTTGGTATTCGGAGAAAGAAAGTTCTGGATGGGATTTCAGATATGGGGTTAAATCAACTGTTGGCTTTGAATCCATGATGTCGTTGAACAGTTCTATCCGCACAGTACGTGCAACTTCGTCGGGGATAAACTCACAACAGAACTTTTTGCGATAAACATCGAGAATAGTGTTGACCATACAATCGGGCACCAGGTGGGAAAGCAAAATTGTGCCGTTGACGAGGGAATCGATGGTATTGTTTATAAATACCATTTTGCTGAAAGGTTCGTTCGTCAAAAGGAAGTGATCGAGCAAGGTATACCCAAAGTAAGTGAAGATGCGGCGTAATAGGTATGCGGCACGGATGAATGGAGAAATGTAATAACCCGGCTCAAGCTTGATGATACGATTGTTGACGGTTTCTTTTCGTTCGAAAGAGTTGTAAAAACGATAGTTTCCTTTTTCGGGAGATCTGTCGGATATGCAAACACCGGCATCGTTCATATAATTGATGCGATTGACATACCGACGGTCTCCATCCAGGTTGACCGTTATCGGGAAAATGGCAAAATAGGGATGCGAGTTATCGCGAAGGGACCAACAGAAGTCTATTCCTTGCTGGACAGTGGTGATTCCTGGAATGGTTTCATCACCAAAGATATCGGTTAGGGTGACATCGGATATCCTGGAAAGGAAGGAACCTTCGTTCATATAGAATGTCGTGGAAATCTTTTCACGGCGTTTGGCCCCTAAAATGGCTTGCCGGCAAGGCATAAAGTAATCTCCATCTTGGATGCTACAATCGATGTTGGCTGAAGGTTTGTTCCGGTTGGCCAGCATGTCCGGGTAGTTAGTGAGCTGACGATTCTGGTCAGTGTCTGGAAGATCAGTTGGCAAGGATTGTTCACCCCATTCGTTGAAAAAGAGGTTAGGGCGTTCGATTTCAAGTTGAGTGCCAGGAGTGAGGTGATAGGCTTGACCAGCTTTAGTATTAACTATTTTCATGATGCTTGTTTTTTGGATCCAATGGAACGAGAACGATTGCGAAGTTCTGTCTTCCGCTCGATGTCGGAAAGAACAACTGAAGCCGGTACTCCATACTCATCAAGATGGATGATGGAACGAGCCAACTTCTCCATGAGTTCTGGCGGCAGTGCAGTGCCTGAGTTGCCAGCAGGTGTCGGATCCGGAGTTGAAGACGTCTTACTTATTGATCCGCCGGAAGCATAACCGGCCATGCGGGCGCGGATAGCCTGGTTGAGATCGAGCGTGCGGATGTTGCCGGCTTGCTGGGATTTATCGAGGATATCCAAGATCGGTGCTACGGTGGGATTCTCGACAGCAGCGTTACTGGCCACCCATTCTTTTGATTGGCCGGCAGGCCCCTCTCCTACTATGACGGTAGGGCGATCGATGAAGCCGCGAGCGTCCGGATCATAGTCGGAGTCCGGAAAGAGTTTGCCGTCCTGGGCACGGCGGACATCTATTTTGCCACCTTCCTGGCGACCGGTAGCAACACGGGCACCGGCGGCGGATCCGGAAGATGTACTTCCGGAGAGAGTCATATTCTTGACCTTATCGCGTTCGGCTTTGGCACTGGCCAACTGAGCAGCACCAGTAACTCCCATTAAAGTTGCAAAAATAGGACCAGCAATTGGTCCAAGTTCACCAAGTGCTTTCATTATGGCTACAGCTGTATCGGCAATGATCTGAGAGGCTTTAATTGCAAAATTGACATCAGCATACTTTTTCTGGATATCGAGTTTCTTCTGAGCCTTTTCATTCTCCAGGCGTTCAACTTCATCGGCATCACCCTTGGCAGCTTCTATTTCAGCGTCGTACTTGGCGTCGATCTGATCCATTTCAGCTTGTTGTAAAGACTGAATAGCATTGGAGAATAGATCTGCATAATAATCAAACTGTTTTTTATAACTGTCTCGCTTGAGATTTTGGACAGCCTGTTCGTATTCTTCTTCAGTGAGTAGTTGTTGAGCACGTGCGAGCTTCAATTGCTCTAACTCTGCATTATGACGTTCCTGCTGAGTTGTGAGACCGTATTGATTGCGAATAGCCAGGAGACGTTGCTGATATTCGGATTCGAGTTGCTCCTTGGCACGATAGTAGGCTTTGTCAAGCTCAGTGGTATCGAGGTTATTCTTTTCGGCCATTTCCTTCCGGGCCTGATAGGATGCCTCGAGCACCTTAAGTTGCATCGCATAGTCTTCATCGACAGTAGTTAGTTTGAATTGATCCTTAAAACTTTTGATAAGTTCATTCAACTGTGTTTGCAGAGCGGCACGGGTAACATTGGCTTCTTTTTCAGCATTGATAACACGCTGATTGGATTTCCGGACGATGTCTTCTTTGGTGTTAGCATCAGTAAGGGCCATTGATTGGGCATCGGAATAGTAGGACTGCTCAATCTTGAGACGGGCGTCGGCATTCTGTTTGTTCAGCTCCAACAGCATCATTTCATACTGCTGCTTGGTGAGTTTGCCGATGGACTGGGCCGAGTTCAGAGCGGCAAGAGAATCGTTGTACGTCTTCTGCTGATTCTGCAAGTCTTCTTCGCGGAGAGCTTCGAGGGATTTCACAGCGGCTTGCTCAGTAGATACTTTATCCCGCTGTTCTTTCTCAGCTGCAGTCCGAGCTTTATCGGCGACTACTTTTGCTGCCTTAGCTGCTTTTTCCGCTTTCTTTTTTGCGGCTGCCGGATCTTCTTCTGGAAAACGTTTGTTGTATATTTCCTGAGCGACTTCTGCGTATTCCTTATAAGTGTCTTTATTATTTTTTATCCAGGCCTTCAGCTGTACTTCTTCCATTTTGTTGAAGTTCTGGCGTGCCTCAAGCATTTGTTTTTGGGAGTGAATGGCATCCTCGACCGTCTGGCCGTTCAATTGCTTCAGCTTTTCTTCAGCACCCTGGATCAGCTCACCGTACTTCTTGATATTTGCCTCAATCTGTGGCATGGTGGTGGTGTCGATATAGGAGGTGCTACCTCCAAACTGACCATTGGTCTGAGTTATAGTTGCACCACCTTGCTCCTGCTGTGCAATAAGGTTCTCGTAGGTCTTACGATACTCTTCAAGTTGTTTGGTGGTCTCCTTGATTGCATTTTGGTTTTCGAATTTAAGTAAGGCACGTTGTTTCGCTAAGAATTCTTCGATTTTTTCGCTGGAAATGGCAATGGCATTACCGTAATTATCGAAAGCTGTTGCAGCACCGGGAACCATAGCCTGAATCTGTGAAATGACGCTGGCCAACTCTTTTTGTTCTTCGGCAGAGCGTGATGACTTGCCAGCCAACTCCTCATATCGAGCAACAAGACCGGGAAGAGTGCCTTCGAGCTGCACCATTTTATCGAAATGCAAATCATAGGTTTCGGTGTAGGACGTCAGTAAATCGCTCATAGCACTGAAGAAACCGTTTGCCTTTTTCATTGCCCATTTCCAAAAGGGCTCTAACTTTTTACCCACTTTGTTGAAGAAGGCATCCATCGTATCGCCAAGGTTGGACTGGATACCTTCAAGTTCCTGCATTTGTACAGCCATAGAACCGGCAATGCCCTCAATACGGCCAAGTGATAACAGATAGTCTTTAATAGCATCCTCAGAATTACGAACTTCGGTCGTAACACCACGAAAAGTGTACTTGGTGGTTTCTCCGGATTTGGAGGCCTTGATACCAAACTCTTTGAGACGCTCGTTTTCGCCAGTCATTGCATCGAGAATGGCTTCGATAAGCTGATCGACGGATTTACCCTGGGAGGAAGCCAAGTCACCCATATTGATGAGTTCCTGGCTGGTGGGCTTCAGACCTCTGTTAATGAGTTTAATATAGGCTTCCGTCCATTCCTGCATGGAAGATGGTGTGTCTGCAGCAAGTTGCTGGAGCATCTTCATTGCGTCGTTGGCTTTCTTCTGGGACTGGAAAGTATTGCGAAGAACGGCTTCGTATTTAGCAAATTCTTTGCGGGTTTCGTAAGCTTGGTCATGTGCGGATTTGAGCCAGCCAAGAAGCTTTACTGCTATAAAGGCTTTGATGGCAAGTTTCAGCTTGGCCATCAAGGCAACACCCTTATCAGCTTCTTGGTTAACTTTTCTACCTGCATTGCGTAGCTCACCCATACGATTGCGAACATCTGTGAGCCTGGAGTTCAAGCGGGCATACTCTTCCGGATTCGCAGACTCTAAAAGGTTATCCAACACAGCAGCAAGTTGTTTGGCTTCCTTTTTGAGTTGGCCCATAGTCATATCATTGACGTTCATGTTACGGTTGAGAGCACTGATCCGCTTATTATTCTCGGAAATGCGATTACTGTACTCACTACACTCCTTAGAGAGGTTCTTGTACTCTTTCGTGTTCTTTTTTCCTTGGGCTTCGAGTTCTACCATAGCCTTGCGGCGTTCACTTTCCTCTTTTTTAAGGGCTTTGGTATCCTTAGTGAGGGCATGGAGCGCTTCCTGCAGTTTAGAACTGTCACCGGAAATAATAAGTTTGATTTCGTCTTCGGAGAGATGTTTCTTAGCCATGTTGATTTAATTAGATGGTTGTTCAAGAGCTTGCTCCAGTTCCCGGCGGATGGAGCTCCGGATTTCCTGAGTATAGCCGTATTTGATCTCCGGAAAAGTTTCATGATAGAGAACTCCCCAAACTACACGGTTATAAAGTGCAAGATTGCTGCGAATGTGACGGGAGATGCGATCGGA
>ERZ834722.2385-NODE-2385-length-14876-cov-10.174685_pt1 | contig 14876 bp, 15 predicted proteins | sample MGYA00519576_ERZ834722 | MGnify/ENA primary metagenome ERZ834722 (study PRJEB31850, sample SAMEA3708759) | human gut metagenome | biome: human gut; feature: human-associated habitat; material: faeces | place: China | collected 2014 ...
TTCATCCACGATACCTTTCTGTGTATCCACAACCAGTAAAACCATGTGTAAGCCCCTCCTGTGTATCTTTGGTTTCATCCTACCATAGACCGTTGCTTTCTACAAGCGGATTCAAAAAATCCCCACAGGGAAAACCTGTGTTTCACCTGCAGGGATTGATTCAGCCACCCAAGACGATCAGGATCAGCACCACGACCACTGCAATAGCGATCAGGCAGCCGCATCCGCTGCCGTCCCCGCCGCCACCGCCATTGTTGTTGTGGTTTCCGCCACCACCACCGCCGCCGGACGAGCCGCCGAAGTTGCGGTTGAACGCCGTCATGTACTGGGCATAGCCCGTATCGCCCTTGCCGAAGTAGCCATAATCACCGTTTGACATTGTTTTGTTCTCCTCAGAAATATATTTTTTCCCTTCTGAGGTTCATTTTATCGAAAGTGATGTCCAACAAGCATCTCTTTCAAAGCATTTTATGCAAAAATCTTTGAAAGCCATGGAAATAACGATTTCTTAAAAGTGATACCAAAGAACTTCTGCGCCTCCTCCAGATTCATCATCAGGCAGTCTCTGGACTTACGTACTTCCAATGTCTCTGGCAATTCTTTCAAAATTCTGTCGGCCTCATATGTCGCACCCGCATTATAGCAGAGTTCATTTGTTCGGGGATAAATTTCAAATGAATCCTTGCTGGTTTTCCATGCATTTTGAATTGTTTTTATTGCGTAGCTTCCCGTTACTTTCTCGCTGAAATAATCCTCAAGACTCAAAACTCGAATATATTCTGGCAGCGTTTCCGGCCCATACTCTTTGAAAATATTCATAAGGACCTGTGACGATGCTTTCAGAATATCAGGCGCTTCATCTTGTTCATCATCTTTCATCAATTCCAGCAATTCCGGAACAATTTCAAGCATCTGTCGCAGATATTCCCGATAAAGTGCCGTCCCAACCTCCCGCTGAACCGTACGCACAATATTGCTGCTCATCACTTCTGTGTTGGTCAGTCCTGCCTGAACACGACAGATCACTGTCCGGCGAATCACTTCCGGTGCAACAGCTTTGACATCTTCATTTGCACTGATCACAACAGCCGGATAGTTTACCAAATGCTCTGCAATCCCAAAATCATCATTCTTGATTGTTTCGATCGCATGTTGACTGAATCTTGTATTTGTCAGATCGTCCACAATAATCGGTGCTCCATGCACCGTTTGTTTAAGGCTACCTTCGGAAGTTTTTTCAGCCCAGCCTCATCGAAAGCCGCTTTGGCCGCCTTGTGCAACGCAATGCTCTCCCGATTTGCTTCCAAGAATCGCTTGCTATATCCTGCTTTTCGATAGGCCTCATAGATGGACCTTGTTTTGGCATAGTTGATAATGTGCGTTTTCATTACCGCAATCTCTGCCATCCGCGCTTCCGCAGCTTTGATGGAGTCGCCCAGTTCGTGATAGCGCATCGTTGCAGCACGTACCTGTTCTTCCATTTCATCCATGCTCCCGATTTTGTTTTCCTGCAGAAAAATCAGCGTCTTGGACATCTCCTTCAGGTTGTACCGCTTCGCCCAACGCGCATAGAAAGCGTAACAGGCAGCTCATCGGGCTGCTGCCAGCCCATGCTGATGGCAATGTCTGCGCAGCGGACAACTATGAATCCGCATGCAGTGCGCACAACTGGCCATAGGAGCGAAGCGACTATGGTAAGCGACCCCTGCGGGTCGGCATCCGCCAGCAGCACCTTTTTGCCTTCCCGTGCAAGCCCCACGCCCAGATTTTCGCAGGTCGTGGTTTTGCCGGTTCCGCCTTTCTGATTGACGATGGCAATCGTGGTTGCTTTTTTCGACATTTTCATCACCCCCTGTTCGATAAATCATGATTGGTTTGGTTCTGGTAATAAAGCTGCATGGTCGTGGGTGCATTGTAGAGTGCAGCCAGCAGATACTGCTTCATGTTCCGGACCGGTGCGGTACTTTCCGTAAGACACTTCAGCACAAAGCGGATATGGTCTGCATTCAGCTTCATGAATCGGCTGCGCACGACCTCCGCAGGCTTGTCGTCCCCTGCCACCCGCAGCAGCTTGCGTTTGGTGAAACAGGTGTCCACAAGCAAGTCCACGATCTGGTAGATGGTGTCCTCCTCATCCGGGCAGACCCGGAGCAGCAAGTCCACCTCCAACGACTGCATAAAATACGCTTCCAGCCGTGTGCGCTCATCCGGTTCGCTCTCCGCGTCGGAAGAGAAAGGATCAGGTTCACTCCCCTCGGTTTTATTCCACTCAGTCTTATTTCCTCGTGATTTTGCCGCCTCCGGCTGCGCTGAATCCGCGGCACCGGAACCGTTCTTTTCACGATTCCGGAAACGCGGGTCTGCAAAGTTTTTGACGTAAATCAGATTTGGTTTTCCCAGCCCGCGCCGTTTGCGCTCAATCAGTCCAAACTTTTCCAATTCCCGGAACAGTTTGGTTGCCTTGTTGTCTGCGCAGCCCAGTGCATCCATCACTTCCTGCACAGGAAAAATGATATACACCCTTCCCTGCTCATCCAGCCATCCGTTTTTCACCGACAGCCCCATGCGGTCCAGCAGGATGCCGTACAGCGTTTTGGCATCAGTGGACAGGTCCTTGAATTTTATGTCCCGGAATAAAATTTTGGGCACCCGGAAATACGAGAACATCTCGCCCGACTGCCCATAGAAATAGTCAAGCATCCTGATTTCCTCGCTTGTTCTGCCTTGTCACATCCTTGACACCTCCGTTCGTAGTATGATGAAATATGTATGACTATCGTTATTTTTCTTTACAAAGATGGCCTGCCATGCTACAATAGCCGCATCTACGGCCACCGGACAACAGGAAAGGAGTATCTCATGGCCAAAACTGCCGACACCATTGCAATCTATTCCCGCAAGTCCCGCTATACCGGCAAGGGCGAAAGTATCGGAAATCAGATCGACCTCTGCCGCGAATATATCCGCACTCACTACGGCGATGCCGCCGCGGAACATGCCGTTGTCTTTGAGGACGAGGGCTTTTCCGGCGGCAACCTGAACCGCCCGGATTTCAAAAAGATGATGACTGCGGCCAAGGACCGGAAATTCAAGGCCATTGTGGTCTACCGTCTGGACCGCATCAGCCGCAACATCAGCGACTTTTCCAGCCTGATTGAAGAACTGGGACGGCTGGGCATCGACTTTGTGTCCATCCGGGAAAGCTTTGATACCTCCAGCCCCATGGGACGTGCCATGATGTACATCGCATCGGTATTCAGTCAGCTGGAACGGGAGACCATTGCAGAGCGCATCCGGGATAATATGCACGAGCTGGCAAAGACCGGGCGCTGGTTGGGCGGCACCACCCCCACGGGCTACGCCTCCGAGAGCGTCAAAAGCATCACGGTGGACGGCAAGACAAAAAAAGCCTGCAAGCTGAAGCTGCTGCCGGATGAGGCAGAGATCATCTACAAAATTTTCGACCTCTATGAGCAGTACGATTCCCTGACCATGACCGAGACCGAGCTGCTGCGGCAGGGCGTCAAAACAAAAACCGGGCGTTCTTTCACCCGGTTCTCCATCAAGTCTATTTTGCAGAATCCTGTCTACCTCATTGCAGACAAGGACGCCTATCAGTATTTTGTGGACAACGAGGCAGAGCTGTTCTCCCCGGAGTCCGATTTTGACGGCGTGCGGGGCGTGCTTGCCTACAACCGCAGCGATCAGGAAAAGGGGCGTGCCACCGTCTACAATCCCATCAGCGAATGGATCGTTTCGGTGGGCGAACACCCCGGCATCATTTCCTCCAACCGGTGGATCCGGGTGCAGGAATCGCTGAAGCGGAACAGATCCAAGTCCTACCACGCATCCCGGGGCAACGAGGCGCTGCTGACCGGTCTGCTGTGGTGCTCCTGCGGCAGCCGGATGTACCCCAAGGTCACCGGGCGCAAAACGGCAGACGGGCGGGTGGTTTTTCCCTATATGTGCAAGCTGAAGGAGCGCAGCCGCCGGGAGCTTTGCAGCGTGTCCAACGCCAACGGCAATCTGTTGGATGCCGCCATCTGCGAACAGGTCAAGCACCTTGCCGACCATTCCAGCGACTTTATGAAGCAGTTGGAAAAGGCACGCTCTGCCCATGCGGGCAATCGCTCCGAGTGTGAGACCAAGCTTTCTGCCCTGCGCAAGGAGCAGGCCGAGACGCAGCGGAAGATCAATGCACTGATCGATTCGCTGGCTGACTTCAGCGACAGCACCGCTGCTGTCCACCTGAAAAAGCGCATCGAGGAACTGAATGCACAGGATGCCGCCCTGGGTTCCCGCATCCGGGAATTGGAGAGCCTCACCGACAACGGTGTTCTGGGCGGCATCGAGTTTGACGTGATGCGTCAACTGCTGACCGTGTTCCACGACAACATCGACGATATGACCGTGACCCAGAAGCGTGCTGCCATCCGCACGGTGGTGCGCAAGGTGGTGTGGGACGGCAAGGTGGCGCATGTGGTGCTCTTCGGTTCACCGGAGGATGAAATCGACTGGACCACCTTCCCGGTAGACCCGGAAGAGGACGACAACGACCCCGAGGGCGGTGGAGATGGTTCCGATCCTCCATCCAGCGTTCGCTCGGGTGAGGATAGCAAACGAGCTTCGGATGCACTTCCGGCGGGAGCGGAAGAACGCCCCCACCCTCTCGCTTCAGGAGACTCTTGATGCCGGAAAGGAAGACTCTGCCCTCACCCTCGCCGATGTGCTGCAGGACGGCTTCTGCATGGAGGACAGCTGCGAAAAACAGGACGACGCCCAGCGCCTGCGCCGCCTCATCGAGGGGTTGCCTGCCCGGGAGCGGAAACTCATATTATTAAGGTATGGTCTGGCGGGCCAGCCGCCGCTGACCCAGCTGGAAACGGCAAAGCTGCTCCAAATAAGCCGAAGTTACGTTTCCCGACTTGAAACACACGCACTGGAGCTTTTGCGGGCCGGATGGGAGCAGCCTTAGCTTCCTCTTGCATTCCTCACCGAACTATGGTACAATACTAAAGCACACGAATCGTGTGCCTTGTCGGACAGCGCCTGCTGCGTGGTTCGGCATACGGATGCGGGTCCTGTACGATGGAGCCGCAGTGAACCAGGTCAGGTGGGGAACCAAGCAGCCTTAAGCGGCGCGCCCCGTGCGTTTCAGTCAGCCTGCATCCGTATGCCGAGTTACGCAAGGCGGGGGTCAAACCCCGTCAGCGCTGTCCGATTTTTTATTACTGACGGGAGGGAAGCACCGATGTATCGCGCATTATACCGCAAATGGAGACCCCAGCGGTTTGAGGATGTCGTCGCACAGCGCGGCATCGTCACGGCGCTGCGCAATCAGATAGCGTCGGGCCGCGTAGGCCACGCCTACCTGTTTACCGGCGTGCGCGGCACGGGCAAGACCACCTGCGCGAAGATTTTCGCCAAAGCGGTCAACTGCCTCCACCCCCATAACGGCGACCCCTGCGGCGAGTGCGAGATCTGCAGGGGCATCGACAACGGCAGCATCCTCGACGTGGTGGAGATGGACGCCGCGTCCAACAACGGTGTGGACGACATCCGCGACCTGCGTGATGAGACAGCCTACACCCCCAGTGCCTGTCATTATAAGGTATACATCATCGACGAGGTACACATGCTGTCCACAGCGGCCTTCAACGCGCTACTGAAAACGCTGGAAGAGCCGCCCGCCCACGTCATCTTCATCCTCGCTACTACCGAGATCCAGAAAGTCCCAGCCACCATCCTCTCCCGCTGCCAGCGGTACGATTTCACCCGCATCGGGCCGGAAGACATCGCCCAGCGGGTCGAGTATATCGCCGGCCAAGAGGGCTTAGAGTTGACGACCGGTGGTGCAGAGCTGATCTCCCGCCTGGCCGACGGTGCCATGCGTGACGCCCTCTCGATCCTCGACACCTGCGCCGGCGTGACCGCAAAAATCGATGCTGATGTTGTCCGCCGGATGGCGGGCGTCACCGACCGGAGCTACCTGTTCCATATTTCGGATGCTCTGGAAGCGCAGGACGGCGCAGCGGCGCTGGCTCAGCTGGCCGCACTGCGGCAGCAGTCGGTGGATGTGAAGCGTCTGACGGAAGAGCTCATCGCCCACTACCGCGCCCTGATGCTGGCGGCTCTGCCCGGTGGGCAGAGCCTGCTGTCCGGTGTTTCCCCCGAAGAGGAACAGCAGTACCTCGAAAAAGGCCCTCAGCTGGGCCAGCGGGAGGCCATCCGGGCCATCCGTACGCTGGGCAACGCCCTTGAGCATATGACCCGGGGCAGTGACCAGCGCATTGAGCTGGAACTGGCCCTCTTCACCCTCTCGGAGCCGCCGCAGGCCGCAGCCGTCCCCGTGGCGGCAATGCCTGTGCAGACTGTCGCTCCGGCCGCACCGGTCGTCCGGCCCTTTGTTGCAGCACCGGTTCAGCCTGCGCCGCAGCCTTTCATGAGTACACCTGCTGCACCCGTGGAACCTATGGCCGCACCGGCAGTGGAAAAGGAGCCTGCTCCCGCGCCCGTTGTAGAGCCGAAGGCCGCTGTCCCGGATATTCCAGAGTCCCCCGCGCCCGCAGACGAAGAGCTTCCACCTCCGCCCGACGAGCCGCCGGTGACGGAGTCGGCCCCCCTGCCCTGGGATGAGCCGACTGCGCCGGTCACTGCGCCTGTACCACCCGTACCGGAAGAGAGACCGGTGGAGTCCGCTGCAACGGTCTCGTCGGCAGCACCTGCCCCGGAGTACACCGTCGACCCGGCTCTCAGCCGACCCCGCAAGGTGGCCGCAGAGGGCGTCAATCCCTTCGAGCAGTGGAGCGAAGTCGTCAAGCTCTTACAGGAGAAGGACCCGATGCTTCACAGCTACCTGCGCAAATCGAAGGCGTACTTCGATGGCACACGGGTGCTCATCGACGGCGGCAAGACCTTCCGGGACTTCATCCGTGTCAACAAGGACAGCCAGCGTCTCATCAAAAAACTCATCGCGCAGGTGTCAGGCGTCGCGGTGCCGATTGGCCCCTACGAGCCCCGCACCGCCGCAAAGCACACCTCCAATGCCGAACAGTCACTCCATGCGCTGGAAAAGCTGGGTTTGGACGTGAGCATTGAGGACAGCGCGAAGAAAAAAAGATAAACAATAACTTTTAAGGAGAACCAATTATGAAAGCAAGAATGCCCGCAGGCTTTGGCCGCCCCGATATGAACGCCCTGATGCGTCAGGCTCAGAAGATGCAGGATGACATGAAGGCCAAGCAGGCCGAGCTGGAAGCCGCCGAGTACACCGGCAGCGCCTCCGGCGAGATGGTCACTGTCCGCATGAACGGCAAGCACGAGATCCTTGGCATCACCATCAAGCCCGAGGCCGTTGACCCCGACGACATCGAGATGCTGGAAGACCTGGTGGCCGCCGCTGTCAACGCCACCGTCAAGCAGGTGGACGAAACTGCCGAGGCCGAGATGGGCAAGCTGACCGGCGGTCTGAACATCCCCGGCCTCTAAGCGGGAGGGATACGCATGGGTTACACCGCAGCGCCGCTGGAAAAGCTTATTGAGCAGTTCAGCCAGTTCCCGGGCATCGGCCGCAAGGGCGCGACCCGGATGGCCTATCAGGTGCTGAGTATGTCAGACGCGGACGCCGCGGCACTGGCCGAGGCCATCCAGAACGCCCACACCCGGCTCCACCGCTGCCGCGTCTGCCAGAACTACACCGAGGCCGAGCTCTGCCCGATCTGTTCCAGCGCCAAGCGGGACCGCTCCACCATCTGCGTGGTCGAGACGCCCCGCGATGTGCAGGCCTTTGAGCGCACCCGGGAGTACCACGGCCTGTATCATGTCCTCCACGGTCTCATCAGCCCCATGGACGGCATCGGTGCCGAACAGCTCTCGGTGAAGGAGCTGTTGGCCCGGCTGGGCAGCGGCGAGGTGAAAGAGGTCATCATGGCCATGAACCCCACCGTCGAGGGCGAGGCCACGGCCATGTATCTGGCAAAGCTCATCAAGCCCCTGGGCATCAAGACCACTCGTCTGGCCTACGGCCTGCCCGTGGGCGGCAGCCTCGAGTACACCGATGAGACGACGCTTTACCGCGCGCTCTCCGGCCGCGACGAGCTGTAAAGAGCAGATTTTATAGAACCTTAACGATTCTTTCAAAAATCGCTCTTGAAAATCCAGCAAAATGTGATATAATGACAAGGCAAAGAAGCTGCTTTTATAGGCAGAGTGCGCCGAACGACGAGAATTTTTGCCCGTATACAGGACGGTGTGCAATGCTTATGAAAACGGCTTTTAGAGTAAAGGAAAGGAGGCGCGCTTCATGGCACCTGCCAAGGAACGTCCGGCGACAAAGACCATCGCCACAAACCGCGAGGCGCGTCACGAGTATTTCGTGCTCGAAGCGCTGGAAACGGGCGTCGAGCTGAAAGGCACCGAGGTCAAGAGCCTGCGTGCCGGCGGCGTCAACCTGAAAGACAGCTGGGTCGATATTGAGGACGGCGAGCTGCTGGTCAAGGGAATGCACATCACTCCCTACGACCACGGCAACATCTTCAATCAGGACCCTCTGCGGGTGCGGCGCCTGCTGGCCCACAAGACCGAGATCCGGCGTCTGCACCAGCAGTGCAAGCTGCAGGGCTATACTCTCGTTCCTCTTTCTCTCTACTTCAAGCATGGCCGTGTCAAGATGGAAGTCGGCCTGTGCAAGGGCAAAAAGCTCTACGACAAGCGTGCCGACGCCGCCAAGCGCGACGCCAAGCGTTCCATCGACCGGGCTGTGAAGTCCAACGGCAAATTCTACTAAATCTCTTTCAGGCAGCATTCCTGCCCTGAGAACACCAAGCTTTCTGCGCATGGCAACATGCGCTTTATGGGGGCGTAAAGGTTTCGACGGGGGGAGCGAGGCCTGGGCAGCGGGTAGCAGTGGGGGAACTGCTCTAAACTCCTCCAAAAAATTAACTGACAACAATAATTATCAGTTGCTCGCAGCCTGAGTGCTGCGCGTTCCGCCCACTCTTGTGTCGTGTGGGGCCGGGGCGTCCTTTAGACACAGCACCTGAACGGACCTAAGCTTTGCGGACCGGCAGGAACTCATGAAGCTACTGAAGCGTTAGCCTGACGACCGGCGTGACGCGGAGGGAATGTTGTAGATCGCCTGCACCCGGAGACACCTACGCTGAACTCTTTTCGGACATGGGTTCGACTCCCATCGCCTCCACCACACGTGAGCCAGACGAACCCTCTGTGCTCCACCAAAGGGAAGAGCCTCACCGCTTTGCAGTGAGGCTCTTCCCTTTTCATCTTATAGCATCCTTATCCCATGAAATCAAGCAGCACGTCGATGTCCTGACTGATGGCGCGGAGATAGTCAGCTCCGCCGCGCCGGCCGTCATAGTTCCGGACGCGGCTGCTCATCTCATTCAGGAGCTCTTCCTTCCGCACCAGAACGGGGTCTCCGATCCACTCGTCTTTCTCTATAAAGGCTTCCAGCTGCTCATATTCTTTTATGATACGGACGTTGGACAGGTTTTCCGGGAGGGTACGGGCATCGAACCAGTCCGGCTGCGCGTGAAAGTCCAAAGGCGGCAGCGGATCCAGCGGCTCATCGGCGTCCCACACATAGGGATGCCGGTCATCTTCTTCCGGCGTCTTCTTGAAGCGTCCTACCCGGTCCTCGGCCTTGCCGACCGTCTCATAGTGGTTGAACAGCGCCTCAGCATCGTAACCATAGAGCTCGTAGGCGTCCGAATAGCGGTCTGCATAGTCCTTGTACTGGAACGTCTCGACGCTTTCCGTCCCCGGGGTAAGGTCAAGCCAGATGCTCACCGCCTCCGCATGGGTGGGCAGAGCTGCCATGACCGTCAGGGCCAGAACGCCCGATGTGACCGCCGCAATAAATTTTCTTCGCATGATAAAACCTCCTTTTTATGAGCGGTTCATCCCAGAATCGAGAATCTCCGCACTTCTACATTGTTATTCTCCACGCCGGAGCAGTCCTGAAAGACTTTATGCCGTATCCGGCCCCGGATGGTGTTGCCGCTGACTTCCTTCGTGCTGGCGATGCCGTAGCCGAGGGAGACGTCCAGCGTATTTCCTTTCAAGGCGCTGAGCTGATAGCAGATGCGCCGCCCGTTGTCGCCGCTCAGGATGATGCGGCTGTTCTGGATGACCGTGCTGCCGTCGGCACGGTCATTGCCCTGGGCCAGCATGGGGTTCGCGCCCTTTTTCATATCGTGCTTTTCCATGCTGTCCGGCTGTTTCATGGTGATGTCGCAGTTGTCCACGACGGCGCGGGTCTTATCGCCTACCATACGGAAAATGGTCTCGCAATACTCCGCACGGACGGTACAATCCTCCATCCGGACGTCTGTGGTGCCGCTCTGCCCCAGCGTGATGAACCACACCGGGCGATGATCGGCATCCAGTCCCTCCTGCGTCTGTGTCTCATAGAAGCTGCAGCCTGAGAGGACGACATCCCGCACCGCGCCGCTCCATCCCCAGACCGCCAGCAGCTCGTCGGCACCGGACTTGTAAAATTCACAGTTCTGGAAGCGGATATTCCGGCTCTCCACCCTGTCCGTCCAGTTGCGCACCCAGATGCCGCCGGACGCGCCGGAGGTCATCTGGTGGAACACACAGCCCTCAAAACGGATATTCTCGTTGCCGCCATACAGGTCGGCGGCGCAGCGCCCCCACTCGTTGGGCTCACAGTCGAAGGTGCAGCCCACAAATTCCACATTGCGGGCGAGCATCACCCGGAGCATATAGTTGGCCTGACAGCTGTCCGCTGCCCGGAAGGTCACATTTTCCAGCCGGACGTCGTGGGCGTGGTCATCATCAGAGTCTTTCATAAGCTCCACCGCCACACGGTCCTCTCTCAGGTCAGGGTACTGAATATCACTGAGCAGGACAGCGCCGTTTCCCTGGATGGTCAGTCCGCTGGGCAGCCCGAGGCAGGAGGAGAAGCGGTAGACCGCCCCCGCCGTCAGCTCGAGAGGCCGACCGGACGCGCTGGCCTGCTGCATCGCGGCCTGCAGAGCCCGCAAGTCGTCCGCGATACCGTCGCCCTTCGCCCCGAACTGTTCCGGCGTAACGCCGGTACTCACCGGACGAGCCGTACTGCTCTGGGCAGCAGACGCTGTGACCGCCTGAGCCGGGGTCACAGCCGCCGTTTCGCTCTTCTGCCCACAGCCGCACAAAAGCAGCACCGCCATGAGGACAAAGGCCAAAGCTTTTATTTTCACGTTCGAATGTTCTCCTTCTCTGCCGAGGCTTCTTATGCTTATCATACCATAAACCACAGTCGATGTATAGCCAAAAGAGCCGCTGCCCGCAAAATGCGGCAGCGGCTCTTTTCAGCTTTTCAGTTCAGCCGGGTGTCAGCTCAGGACTGGCAGGCGGTGATGAGGCTCATCTTGTAGACCTCGTCGGCGTTGCAGCCACGGGACAGGTCGTTGATGGGAGCGTTCAGGCCCTGCAGGATGGGGCCGTAGGCAGCGTAGCCGCCCAGACGCTGTGCGATCTTGTAGCCGATGTTGCCGGCCTCGATGCAGGGGAAGATGAAGGTGTTGGCCTGACCGGCGACCTTGCTGCCCTTGCACTTGACCTGTGCGACCTCGGGAGCAACGGCTGCGTCGAACTGCAGCTCGCCGTCAATAGCCAGCTCGGGGGCCATCTCCTGAGCCTTGATGACAGCGTCGTGGCTCAGAGCGACGGTGCCGCCCTTGCCGGAACCCTTGGTGGAGAAGCTCAGGACAGCGACCTTCGGGTCGATGCCGAACAGCTTAGCGGTCTTAGCGGTCTCGACAGCCACCTCAGCCAGCTTGGCAGAAGCAGCGACCTTGACCTCGCCGGTAGCCTTATCGACGGTATCGGTGTAGTCGATGTTGACGGCGCAGTCGCCCATAGCGATGCGCTTCAGGCCCTCTTCGCCGCAGTCACGGTCCAGAATGAAGCAGGAGCTCACCAGATGAGCGCCCTTCTTGGTCTTGACCAGCTGCAGAGCGGGACGGATGGTGTCGGCGGTGGAGTAGGTAGCGCCGCCCAGCAGGCAGTCTGCCTTGCCCATCTTCACCAGCATGGTGCCAAAGTAGTTGGACTTCTTCAGCAGGGCGGTGCACTCCTCAGCGGACTGCTTGCCCTTGCGCAGCTCCACCATGGTGCTGACCATCTCATCAAAACCGGCGTAGTTCTCCGGGTCGATGATCTCGGCAGCGGAAATATCAAAGTTACCGGCGGCGGCAGCAGCCTTGCACTCTGCCTCGTTGCCCACCATAACGACCTTCAGCACGCCCTCGGCCAGCAGCTTGCTTGCGGCCTCCAGAATGCGGGGGTCATTGCCCTCGGTGAACACGATCGTCTTGGGATTTGCCTTCAGCTGTGCTACCAGCGGTGCAAACATATCAGCCATTGTGATTACCTCCGAAAATGCTTTCCAAAATTTGCTCCCGTGTCTGTTGGACACAAGGATGCCTTTCTTCTTTATTCTAGCACAGACGGCAAAAAGTTCAAGACAAAATTGTGTTTTTGTGCTATATTTTAGGGGAGAAACCTTTGTTTTATTTGTGAATAAAATATCATACCAGTTTTAAAGGAGATGTTCTCCATGGATATGGATACTTTAAAGGCTGAATGCCTTGCCTGCACCCGGTGCGAGCTGTGCGCCACCCGGACGAACGTGGTGTTCGGGCAGGGCGTGCTGGACGCCGAGGTGCTGTTTGTGGGCGAGGGACCCGGCCAGAGCGAGGATGAGCAGGGTCTGCCCTTTGTGGGGCGCAGCGGCCAGCTGCTGGACAAATACCTGTTTGCCATCGACCTTGACCGCAGCAAAAACTGCTATATCGCCAACATCGTCAAGTGCCGCCCGCCCCAGAACCGTGACCCGCTGCCCGCCGAGAGCGAAGCCTGTATGCCGTGGCTGCGGGAGCAGTTCCGGCTGCTGCATCCCAAGATCGTGGTCTGCCTTGGGCGCGTTGCCGCCCAGCGGATGATCCGGCAGGATTTTTCCGTCACCCGGGAACACGGACAGATCATTGAGAAGGGCGGCATCCTGTTCATGGGTACCTTCCACCCCGCTGCCCTGCTGCGCCAGCCCCAGAACAAGCCCGAGGCCTTTGCGGATTTTACCGTGCTGCGGGACACTATTGCCGCTGTGTGCGAGCATACCTATCATAAATAAGGACAGGAACCAACCGCATCGCTTTTGCATACTGTAAAGCAAAAGCGAGGTGTTTTTGTATGGAAAGTTCCGTGCATCCTTCTGTGGATTTCTTTCTGGGCGCTACAACGCCCGCCGGGTTCAAGGGCTACTTTGCGCCGCTGCGCCGGGAGCCCGGGATGCAGCTTGTGTTGCTCAAAAGCGGGCCGGGCTGCGGCAAGTCTACTTTGATGAAGCGTCTGGCGCGCGCCGCACAGGATAAAGGCGAGCCCATCCAGCGCATCCACTGCGCCAGCGACCCCGACAGTCTGGACGGGGTGGTGTTCCTGCGGCAGAAACGCGCCATCATCGACGCCACCGCGCCCCATGTGGTGGAACCGGAAGCCCCCGGCGCAGACGAGCGGGTGCTGAGTTTGTACCACACCATTGACGCCGATGCCCTGCACCCCCACAAGGACGAGGTGACCGCCCTGTTTGCCCGCAATCAGCTGCTGCGCAGCCGGGCGGCGCGGTATGTGGCCTCGGCGGGCAGCCTGCTGCTGGACAGCCGCCGCGCCGAAGCGTGCAGCGCCAACTTTGAAAAAGTGCGCCGCTACGTCAAGCGGCTGTGCACCCGCCTGTTGCCCCGCACCGAGGAGATGGGCTCTGAAGAGCTGCGGCTGCTCTCGGCCATCACGCCCAAGGGCGAGGTGTTCTATCAGGGCACGGTGCAGGCACTGGCAGACAAATGCATCCTCTTCCGGGACGACTACGGGGCAGTCTCCCGCCTGCTGCTGGAACTCATCCGCGCCGAGGCACTGGCGCGGGGCTACCACATCATCACTTGCCCCTGCGCCATGCACCCGGAGGATAAAATCGACCACATTATCATCCCCTCCCTGCGGCTGGCGTTTCTGACCGACAACCGCTGGCATCCGGTGCGGCTGTCTGCGGCGCAGACCGTGCGGTGCAGCCGTTTTGTGGACAGGGAGAACCTTTCTGCCTGCCGGGCACGGCTGCGCTTCAACGAGCGCGCCGCTGCCGAACTTCTGGAACAGGCCTGTGCCCTGATGGCGCAGGCAAAAAGCTGCCATGACGAACTGGAGACCTACTACCGCACCGCCGTGGACTTTGCACAGGTGGATGCCGCAGCCGCCCAGTGCATGGAGCTGTTCGGGGTAGGATAAAGTAAACTATAACGGAGGTGAAACGCCTTGGCAAGCATCCATCTGCCCATCCGGCAGCTGGTGGAGTTTTTGCTGCGCACCGGCAGTATCGACGGCCGCTTTGCCGGCTTTGACCGCGCCAACGAGGGTGCACGCATCCACCGCAAGCTGCAAAAGGCCGCCGGGGAGGGGTATCAGGCCGAGGTATTCCTCAGCGCGGAGCGGGAAGCCTGCGGCATCGCCTTTACGCTGGAGGGCCGGGCAGACGGCATTTTCACCGACGAAAACGGCACCGTGACCATCGACGAGATCAAGACCACCACTGTTCCTTACGAGGAGATCACCGAGGAGCTGAACCCATGCCACTGGGCGCAGGGCATGGTGTATGCCGCCATTTACAGCAGCCAACAGGAGCTGGAAACGCTTGCCGTGCGGCTGACCTATTATCAGGTCGATACCGACCAAATTCAACGCTTTACCCGGCAGTTCTCCCGGCAGCAGCTGGAGCAGTTTTTGCAGCAGCTTTTAACGCAGTACGCCCCGTGGGCGCAGCGGCAGCTGGACTGGGACACCCTGCGCAGCCAGAGCCTTGC
>ERZ834722.2386-NODE-2386-length-14870-cov-16.871819_pt1 | contig 14870 bp, 9 predicted proteins | sample MGYA00519576_ERZ834722 | MGnify/ENA primary metagenome ERZ834722 (study PRJEB31850, sample SAMEA3708759) | human gut metagenome | biome: human gut; feature: human-associated habitat; material: faeces | place: China | collected 2014 ...
CGTACAACGAGTTTTTAGTTATTTATATTGGGAGTTTTGACACGCCCTCCACGCAACCACAAAGGGTATGACATTCACACAATGTCATACCCTTTTTAAATTATTTAAACATTATTTTAATACAAATACAAAACATTAGATGTAATTTTGCATTCAAAGAAACAACATCCCCTATCTCAACTACAACATTAGTAATTTTAACGACATAACGACAAGCCTATAACATTAAAAATTACATATTATGACTAAACATTTACGATTCTTTATGCTCACACTGCTCACGATTGTGTGCACGGTGGGGGGGTATAGTCAGACTTGGGAAAAGGTGAGTTTGACTGATTTGACAACCGATGACGTATTCGTCATTGTGGGAACAATCTCAAACAAAACCTATGCACTTCCGAATACAGAAACAAACCAAAAACCTGCAGCTGTTGCAATTACAATTTCTACAGATGGCAATCAAATCACTGCGGATGTTACAGACAACCTAAAATGGAATATTGAGAAGAGTGAAGAGAAATATACATTCTATCCTAATGGCAATAAAAAAGCATGGCTATATAATAGTAGCAATAGCACCGATTTAGGTATTGGCTCAACAGGCACCAACAAGACATTTAAATATGTTGCTATTAGCTCTAAACAATATGAAGGACTTTTAAATACATCAACAAATAGATATATTTGCATCTACTCAAATAAGGATTGGAGAGCTTATGTGAACAAGAATATAAAAGCAACTAAGATTAGCTATTACAAATATACAACCAGCTCTACTTCTTCTGCCACCACTACCACCTTTGGTGCCAACTCCGGCAAGACATTCACATTCACCAATGGCAAGCTTGAGGGTTTTACTGCGCCTAAAGCTACTGCTACAAAGAGCGACGACAACACAGACTTGTCTGACCTTATTGAATATACAAGCTCTGACGCGGACATCGTAGCCGTTGACTCTAAAACCGGCGAACTGACATTCACCAACACCAAGTTTGGCGAGGCTACTATCACAGCCACCCTGCCTAAAACAGCCACCTACCAAACATCTACCGACTCATACGTTGTCGAAAACAAGGACAACCACATCGCTACTTCTCTCTCTTTTAACGGCACCGACGTCACTCTTACCGAAGGCAAGACCGATGCCGGCACAGACTTCACGGGCTACACCGCTACCGAAGCTAACAACATTGACGGCACTATCACATACGCAGCTTCGGGCGACGCTGTGGCTACTGTCGACCCCACGACTGGCGCAGTAACCATCAACCCATCTGTATATGGCACAACAACCATCACCGCTACATTCACACCTGCAGACCCAACACAATACTCTGGCTCTACCGCTACGTATCAGATTACGAACAAGAAGGCTGTTGATTTATCGGAGATAGTGTTCGATGTCTCTGAAGACAAAGTGAGTGGCACTAGTAAGCTGACATTGACAAAGTCAATTGTAAAAATAAACACATCAAGTGGTGCATTAGGTAAATATACAGACTACCGCTTCTATAAGGATAGCAAAACAACGTTCTCACTTACCGATCCTACACGAGTAATTACAAGCATTAAGTTTGTAGGTGGTTCTGCATACGGTAATTTCACAACAGACAAGCCCAATTACGACAAAACCACCGGCACTTGGACTGGCTATGAGGAGTCTGTAAAATTCACAGCAGAGTCAAAAGTAGATGATGTCACCCAAATCATCGTCACAACAGCAGAGAAGAAGGCTGCTCCTACCCTCTCATTCGCCGAGGCAACTGTAACAAAGGAGTTAGTAGCGGGCACTATTGCCCTTCAGACCATCACCAAGCCTGAAGACCTTGACGCATCTGCTATCACATACGCAAGCTCCGACGACGCAACCGCAAAGGTTGAGGGCAATACAATTCACATGTACAATACTGGCGAGGTGATCATCACCGCCACATCGGCTGCTACAGACAAGTATGCTGCAGGCACTGCGTCCTACAAGCTCATTATTTCCGACTCACGCAAGGACGCAGCCTTGGCAGTAAAGGCGAACCCCGTAAAGGTGAAACTTGGGGATGATATATACGACCTGGCAAGCAACATCACATGCGACAACGGTCTGAACAGCGAGACGTTCAAATACACAAGCAGCGATAATAGCTATACGATTGTAGACAACTTAATACAAATTAGCAAAATTGGTACAACCACTATCACTGCAAAATTTGGCGGTAACGACTCGTACAAGCCTGCGGAAGTATCATACACTTTCGAAGTGGAAGACCCACACACAACTGATGCCGACTTCAAGTTCGCAGCAGAGAGCTACAGCGCAGATTTAGCAGAAGCAACAGCAGGTATTGTAACATTCAATGCTGCAGATGTGCTGCAGAACCCACACAGCCTCAACGTAACTTACACCATATCGCCAGAAAGTGCTAACGCAACGATTGGAAAAGCTGACGGAGAAGCACTTATTGAAGTTAGTGGCACATACACCATCACCGCTACCGGTGCTAACGATACCTATAAGGAGACAACGGCGACATGCACGCTGAAGGTAATCAACAGTGCAGTAGAAGAAACGAGCGTCGAGTTCGTTGCTGGCGTAGATAAAGGAAAACAAACAGGAATTGGCAACGAAGATCAAATAGTGCAGGGTGTAGTAACAATACATGGTACGAATGCAGCATTTGCTGCAGTATCTTCTAATAAATATACTTACAGATTATATCAGAACTGTACTACAACCATCTCAACCAAGATTGGTAAAATCACGAAGATTGAATTCGTAAAGGGTGACAAACCTATTACCAACTTGAAATACAATGGTAAAGACGGAGCATTTACTGCAGACACAAAATATGATCTCTGTTGGGTGGGTTCTGCTAAGGAAGTTGTATTTACAAACACTGACCAGGCTCGTGCCACAAAAATCATCGTCACAGTAGAAGTACCGAAAGCAAAGAACTACACTCTCGACGAAACGAAGACCGACAACATCATCGAGACATACGAGAACGCAAACGTGACGCTGCAGCGCACGCTCGAAGCAAGCCACTGGAACTCATTCTGCGTGCCGTTCGCACTCGATAAAGACCAGGTGACACAGTACTTCGGCGAGGGCACACAGCTCCGCACATACGAAGGCAGATGCGAGAACAACATTGTGTACTTCGCAACTGTAGCCAACATCGAGGCTGGCAAGCCGTACATCATGAAGCCTGGCAACGCCGTTGTGAAGAACCCGACATTCGAGGGAGTAAGCATGGTGGCTACAGGACTCGACACTAACGGCAACCCGCAGGCTGTGGGCGATGCAAGCACAGTGCAGATGAAGGGTATCTATAACCACGTAACACTGGTGCAGGACAAGACGAACATATACATCGGTGCCGGCAACAAGTTCTACTACCCGGCTGATGCGGAAGCTTGCCAGATGAACGGCTTGCGTGCATACTTCATCGTGCCGGAGGGCACAGACATCAAGAAGCTGCGTGCCAACCTCGACGGAGCGACAACATCGCTCGGCGAAATATTCGACACTGAGGAAAGCAACACGCCGGTGTACAACCTGCAGGGACAGTGCGTAGGCAACTCACTCTGCACACTGAAGAGCGGCATCTATGTCCAGAACGGAAAGAAGGTCGTAGTAAAGTAAACATAACATCTTAAACATTAAGATATAAAAACATGAAAAGAAAACTTTATATAAAGCCATCTATTACAACAGTGGAAATAGAGGCAATGAGCATAATGGCAGGATCTATTGGTGACGGTGGCGGAACTGGCAATATTGGAGATCCAGAACCGGGCTACGGCGGCAGCGGTCACTTCGCTCCATCGCGCAACTACTTCGACTCGTGGGAGTATGATGACTGCAACGAAGAGGATGAGTATTAATAATACAAAGACAACAAAGGTCGAGCGAAGTCGCTCGACCTTTGTTGTTTCATGGGGCACTTGTAGGGGGTGCACTTGTCTCAAGTGCACCAACCGAACAGAATGTGCACCAACTGAGCAGAATGTGCACCAACCGAGCAAGAACTACACCAACCGAACAGAATGTGCACCAACTAATTGGTATTTTACTTGGTTGGTGCACTTGAGACAAGTGCACCAACTACAAGCTTGTTCTCGCAGAACACGACCTTATAGCTTCCGCCTCGCTTTGTCTTGAACTTCAGCACCGACTTGCCGTAGCGCACCTCGCAGGGTTCGCCCGAGCCGGAGAGTATTGTCGCCTCAGCGAGCTTGCCGTTCTTCCAGCTGATAGACACGGTGAAGTTGCCTTTGGCACGCAGTCCGCTCACTGCGCCCTCTGCCCAAGCATCGGGTAGTGCAGGCAGCAGGTGGACGAATCCCATGTGGCTCTGCATGAGCATCTCGGTTACGCCAGCTGTTCCGCCGAAGTTACCATCAATCTGGAACGGAGCGTGCGTGTCCCAAAGGTTGTCGAGCGTGCCGTTCTTCAGCAGATTGCCGTAGAGCGTGTAGGCATGATTGCCGTCGTGCAGGCGTGCCCACTGGTTGAGCTTCCAGCCCATCGACCATCCCGTAGCACCGTCGCCGCGATGCTCGAGCACCACGCGCGATGCCTTAGCCAGTTCGGGCGTTGTGACGGGCGACACGGTGCGACCAGGGTGCAGACCGAAGAGGTGGTTCACATGGCGATGCTCGTCCTTCGGGTCGTCGATGTCCGTCGACCACTCCATGAGCTGTCCGTAGCGACCTATCTTATACGGCGCTAGATGCTTCAACGCGTCCTCCCACTGGCGGCGCTCCTTGGCACTCTTGCCTAACACGCGGTTAGCCTCAACAGCGTCCAGGAGCACTTCGCGTATCACGGCGTGGGCGAACGTAGCACCCTCGTCAACCGGTCCGTGCTCGGGCGATGTGGACGGAGCGGCGGTGTACACGCCGTCGGCACGATGCCAGAGATAGTCGGACGCGAAGTCGGCAGACTCCTTCAGTATTTCGTAGTTGTCGGCGAGGAAGTGGCGGTCGCGCGTAAAATCGTAGTAGTTCCAGAGGTGTGTGGCGAGCCACGGACCTGCGAACGGCGAGAAGTTCCACGACATATCCTCGCTCGAGAGCGGCGATGTGAAGCCGAAGATATTACCAGATACGGACGTTGTCCAGCCACGTGTGCCGAAGTACGACTTCGCCGTTACGCGGCCCGGCTTCACGAGCGTGCGGATGAAGTTGAAGAGCGGCAACTCGCACTCCGAGAGTCCCGTCGGGCAAGCCAGCCAGTAGTTCATCTGCAGATTGATGTTGTTATGGTAGTCGATACGCCACGGTCCGTCGACGTTGTTGTGCCACAAGCCCTGCAGGTTAGCCGGCAGATTGTCGGCACGCGACGACGAGATGAGCAGGTAGCGACCGAACTGATAGTAGAGCTGCTCGAGATAATAGTCGGGCTTGCCCTGGCGGTAAGCCTCAAGACGGCGGTTCACGGGCAGGTCGTCGGCATCAACCGAAGCGTTGTTGATGTTCAGACGCACGCGGTTGAAAAGCGCTGCATAGTCGGCATAGTGCTCGTTGAGCAGGTAAGCGTAGCCCTTTGTGGCAGCCTTGGCGAGCCAGTCGGCGGTAGTCTTCGCCGGGTCGACGCCTACATAAGCCTTCGGGTCGCTGAAATCGGGGTCGTAGTTGGGTCGGTAGTCGGTGTCGGCAGTGATGAGGAACACCACCTCGTCGGCATCCTTCACCGTGAGCTTGCCGCCCTCGTTGCTCACCGCACCGCCCTTAGCCACAGCCTTGATGCGCACGGCGTACTCCATACTGTTGTTGTCGAGACGTGCCAGCCAGCAGAGCGCGTCGGTGCCGTCCGCCTTCATCTCGCCCGTCGACACGGGGTTGGGAGCGTAGGAGAACACGAGGTTATGCTTGCCACGCTGCGAGGCAGCGAAGCGCACCGCCATCACGTTGGCAGGATGCGACACGAAATACTCGCGCTCGTACTGCACGCCGTCCTTGCAGAAGCTCACCTTCGCAAGGGCAGAGTCGAGCGAAAGCTCACGGCGATAGTCGGTCATGCCCACTGAGCTGAGTCCTGTCTCAATGTAGAACTCGCCGGCGGTAGTGAAGCTGCCGAAGCGGAACGGTTCCTCGGCATCAGCCTCGTAGGGCACCACGCTATTGAAGTTCTTGCGTGTGAGCAGCTCTGCCTTCTGCCAGTCGCCTTTGGTGAACGCCTCGCGTATCTCGCCCACCACGTGAGCCGACTGCTTGTTCACGTCCCAGTAGTAAGCAGCACCACGCGAGGTGTTCGGACCACCACGCCAGAGCGTTTTCTCGTTGAACGTGATGCGCTCAGCCTCAACCGAGCCGAGCACATTGCCGCCGATATTGCCGTTGCCGATGGGCAGCGACTGCGACTCCCATTCGGGGTCGGGGTTGTTCACCAAGTCACCGGCACGCACCAACTGGCGCTCGGTAGGCATACGGTCGGGACTCGAAGCGAGCCACACAGCCTGTCCGCGCATAGTCGTCGGACGGTCGAACCAATATTTCAAAGGGGTGTTCCGCTCGGCGAAAGCGTTGGCAGACCCCAAGGCACAAAGCGCAAGAAGCGCAAGGAGTTGTTTTTTTGATTGCATTATGATTAGTTTTTTATTTGTCTATCACCACAAAGTTACTGCAAAAAAGCGAAATAAGCCGCCATAACATCATCTATTCTAATAAAAAGCAGTAAATTTGCAATTAGGGGGTGCACTTAGGGGGTGTACTTGTCTCAAGTGCACCAACCAAGCAAGAACTGCACCAACTGATATTCTATCTGGATGGTGCAGTTGAGACAACTGCACCCCCTACAGAGACAACTGCACCCCTCTCCTGACTACACATCAAATTAAAATAAAAATAAAAATAAAAAACAATGAACAATCTAAACAACATAACCAGCAAGTTCCTCATCGAGGGCACCGTGAGCGACATCAAGCCACTCGGCAACGGACTCATCAACGACACATACCGCATACAGACCGCTGAAACAGACCGCCCCGACTACGTTCTGCAACGCATCAACCACCACATCTTCACCGATGTCGATATGCTGCAGCACAACGTGGAGACCGTGACCAACCACATCCGCGAGCAGCTGAAGGCGGAAGGTGTCGACGACCTCGACCGTCGTGTGCTGCGCTTCGTGCCCACCACCGAGGGCAAAACCTACTTCTTCGACGGTGAGAGCTACTGGCGCGTGTCGGTATTCATCAGTGATGCCGTGACGATGGAAACCGTGACACCCGACTCGTCCTACGACGCAGGCAAGGCGTTCGGCGACTTCGAGGCGCGGCTGGCTGACATAGCCGACCAGTTGGGCGAGACAATCCCCAACTTCCACAACATGTGCCTACGCCGCGACCAGCTGCGCAAAGTGTACGCCGAAGACCCCGTTGGACGCGCCGAGAGCGTGAAGCAGTTCGTAGAAGAGATTGAGGCGTATATGGACGAGATGTGCCTGGGCGAACGACTCCTCGCCGAGGGCAAACTGCAGAAGCGCGTGTGCCACTGCGACACGAAGGTGAACAACATGATGTTCGACAAACAGGGCAAGGTGCTCTGCGTGATAGACCTCGACACCGTGATGCCGTCGCTCTTCGTCAGCGACTACGGCGACTTCCTGCGCACCGCTGCCAACACCATTGCCGAAGACTCGCCCGAGTACGAGAAGATCGATTTCCGCATGGACATCTTCGAGGCGTTCACACGCGGCTACTTAGAGTCAGCACAACGCTTCCTCACTCCGCTCGAAGTGTCGCTCCTCCCCTACGCCGCCGAGCTCTTCCCCTACATGCAGTGCGTGCGCTTCCTCTGGGATTACCTCTCGGGCGACCACTACTGGAAGTGCCAGTATGCCGAGCATAACCTCACACGCGCCCGCAACCAGTGGCACCTATTCCTCAAAGCAAAGGCACACGAGGCAGAGATGAAGCGATTCATCGAAGAGCTGAAGAAGTAGACTTCTGCCATCCGCATCGGTCGTTACGAGCATCCGCACCGACCGTTACGAGCATCCGCATCGACCGTTACGAGCATCCGCACCGACCGTTACGAGCATCTGCATCGGTCGGTGCGGATCATAAAAGTCACATAATATTTTGCCAGTCTCACCATTTTTCACTAACTTTGCATCCGCTAATGCGCTTGTGGCGGAATTGGTAGACGCGCCAGACTTAGGATCTGGTGTTTTAGGACGTGAAGGTTCGAGTCCTTTCAGGCGCACCATAAAGAATCCTAACTGCTTGATATTGAGCAGTTAGGATTTTTGCTTTTATATATTTGGCAACATTTTGGCAACGCATTTCAAGACTAATTCGTAGAGGTCGCCCAAAGCGATATTGTTTTCACGTTCATTCACACTGTTTTTAAGGGATTTTATCAATACGATTGCTTGATAAGATATCTTGCCTTATAGATGGAATTCATAAACAGAACTAAATAGCAAACTTATATACTTTTATTCGCTTTTTGTTGTTATACCTCAAAGAAAAGCATTATATTTGTAGAAGTTAGAAAGCATCAAAGGAAACTATCCATGTGCTGAAAGACAACGAGCTGCGCCAGTACGGAGAATACCGCACCAAGCGTCTCGTCCTCGAAGCCTGGAACAGATTTGGGTATAATATTTAAAAGAACAAAAACAATGGTAGAAAATAGCATAAACGTCCAAGTACACAATGATTTCAATCAAATTTTTGAAATCATCAATTATCATCGTCAACGGGTTTCAAAAACTGTTGATGACGAATCCCTGCGTATGATATGGGAAGTTGGAGGCTATGTTAGCAAAAAACTAAAAGCATCAGAATGGGGATCTAATATTGTACGTCAACTATCAGAATACATAAGAACTCAAGACCCAACTATTAAAGGTTGGAGTTATCGTACTATATATAAAATGGTGCAATTTTATGAAGTATATAGCTCAACATCATTTAAGAATCTGTTGCAAACCACAAACTTAGTTCAGTTTACAAAATTAGAATTACCATCAAAAGCAAAAGATTTTGTGCCATTTGAAACGGCACAAATTGGGAAAGATGAATTTGTGCCATTTGAAACGGCACAAATTCCTACCATTCTATTTTCTACTGGTTGGACTAACCATCAAATCATAATGAATCGCTGCAAGAGCGATGATGAGCGTCTGTTCTATATTTTGTTTGCTCAAAAAGAACATTTGCAAAACAAACAATTAGAGCGGGCTATCAAGACAGACACTATGGCATCAATTTTAAGAGCTAAAGATATTCAATCAGAAGCTTTGCATACCACTTATACAAAATCGCCAGCCCTTTTCAAAGACACTGCATACCTTGACTTTCTTGGATTACCACAAAGATATAAAGAGACAAGATTACGCAAAGGAATTGTTGAACATATGAAGGATTTTATTCTTGAAATGGGTAAGGACTTCCTATTTATTGATGAAGAGCATCCTATAAAAGTTGGAGGGAAAACGTACAAAATTGACTTGCTTTTCTATCACAGGCAATTGCAGTGTATGGTTGCATTTGAGTTAAAGACAACAGAATTTCACCCCTCTTACCAAGGACAGTTAGAATTTTACCTCGAGGCACTTGACCAAGAAGAGCGCAGATCTAATGAGAACCCAACCATTGGCATTATCCTGTGCAAAGAATCTGATATGGAAACTGTCAGATTTGCTCTCAATCGCAGCATGAGCCCAATGATGATTATGCAATACAAAGAGCAATTGAAAGTTGGCAGCGTTATACAACGCAGTATTGAGGAATACTGTAAATACATCAATGCAGAATTGTAAAACCAAGCATATTCCAAGTAGGAATAAGAACATTGAGTGGTCTTGAAAAGTAAATAATATAACAAATACGAACATTAATGATTTAGACATTGTAGTAAAATGAAGAAAACAACGTGGATCAATGATAAAGGAAATTTCTGTTTCTTTTGGGAAAAAGACTCCTATAAAGGAGTCTTGTCTTTTTTTCAGCAATCCTCATAGTACTGATTGTATCAGGCATTATAGACTACTTTTGGGTTAAAGGAATCTGTTCAATAGTTCTAATAGGGGTATTCATAGCCATGTTTATAGCATATAACTATGTAAACCATAAAAGTAATAAAAAAGATGCTATTCTCTTATCTATAATAAAGGATAAGTTAGATGAGCAGATTACTTTTTATATTTCAAAAAGAAAGCACAATATTCAAGAAGTTAAAAGGAAAATTTTCTATCAAGACGAAGGAACTTATGGACGAATTATAGGTACATTTGTCATTTGTGTATTTTCAGATAAAAGCGTAATTGAGTATGAGCTTATTCGTCATTTAACTGGAAATAAAGAATATTACGAATTGACTAATGAAGCACAAATTTGCAAAGAAAAAGAACGATTAAAGGCAGTTATTCCATTCTACACCATAAAGAATATATTAAATAATCTCTCTTTTTCCACAGAAACAAAACTAAGAGTACTTATAATAGGCACACTTATTATAAGTACCCTTTTTGCAGCTTTGTTTTTTCTAATATTTACACATTTTAATATAATGATAATATGCCTTTGTTTGTTTTCCTACATTATCATTAGATGTTTTTGGAATAAGTTTTTCGGAAAATTAAATACTCTAAAATTTATCAATTGGATAGTCTATACACCTGGTATATTTTTAGAATTATTTTTTAAAATAGGACAACCTGCAGTCATTATTTATGGGGCATTATTTCTTCCAATTATAATCATCTCAAGTATTGTTTGGATTGTTCTTACAATATTGCATTTTTTCATAAGCACAAATATCGTATATCATACACAGTTATTCATAATGCTAACGATATTAGAGATAATATGTGTTCATGTACCATGCATTCCACAATGGCTTATCAAAAACCTACTATTTAAGAATTGGAAAAATCATAAATATGAAAAGTATAAAGAACAGTTAGCTCTATATGTCATTTCTCCCAAGAACTATAATTTCTTGTTTAGTTTGCTGTATGTTATGTTTCTTTCTGTTAATGCTTTTTGTCAATTAGAAGGTCATTCATACCTATTTTCTGCAGATTTCGATAATGCAATATTAAAATCTTTTCTTGTCTTTCTTGCATTTTCTACCATGAAACAAAAATCAAAAGAAATGGAAATAAATTCCAAAGAATTACTTGTAAATATAAAAGGCTTATTTTTGCACGATAATGACATCGGAGAGTAAAAAAACAGAAATATAACATAGAGACTTCAAACAGAATTCTAATAGCAGCAAGCTATAGCTTATAACTGCAAAAGGCGAGCAAGAATTTGATTCTTAAGAGACAAAGTTAGTCGTTTTAAGTCGTTTTTACGGTCGTTCTCGGCTATTTTCGGTCGTTTTTGCTGTCGTTGCGGTCGTTCTTCACAAGTGATTCTTCAGATAAAAATGTAATGACATTTTATCTGAAGAGTCACTTATTTATATCATCTGCCACGTCGCATCCGATACTTCGCAGGTCGCATCATTGCAGCTGCTACGGCAATGCACCTGCGCCACCAATGATCATCGTCTTCATCCTTGTCACGTCCCCAACCAGAGCCAAATGAACCGCCACCGCCACATGATTCTGCATAGGTTGTAGCCTCATGGATATATCCAAGCGAAAGAAGCATAGCGCAGTTGATTATTGAGTTGCTGTTTCGCATCAAGTCAGAATAGCCAGACTCATTTAGAATTTCCTGCTGACGGTCGGTGAGCGTAGAGGCAAGAGGCTCTAAGGAAGAAACGAGCATACTGTTGAAAATGGCAAGCATATTTCTTTGAAGTTGAACTGAGCGCAAGTCCCGGTCTTCACCAAGGACTTCTTGCATTCTGCTGTGCTCGTATTTCATTTCTGCAAGCCTCTGTTTGGCTTCCGTAATGATAGAGTTGGCATCGTCAAGCATCTTTTTGCGGAGAGCAAGTTTTTCGTCTATACTTTCCAACTCCTTGCGTAGTTTGGACATCTGTGCAGCCAAGTTAGCATTATCAACACCGTCTTGCCCGAATTGTCTGGCTATAAGGTCTATCTGCTCTTGCACCTCATCCTTGCGAGTATGCAAGTTTGCAATCATGGTTGAGATGCCTTTCAGTTTTATCTCGGCACGATGTATCTGCTTCAGCAAATCTTCTTTGGTTGTTTGCAAACGTGTAACCTCAGATATTAAGTCATGCCTGTATTCTGAAATAGAACGATGCCGGGCTTTTGTGGTGGCAATGTCGTTGCCACGCTCCAATCCCCACTTCTGACCTACCTCCTTTTCCAGATCATCATGAAGCTTGCGGAAGAAGGTCGCCATTTGGTATTTGTCTTTTCCGAATACCGCACGCCACGATATTCTGCCACGCTCATTGTCCATCGGAATCACAGAACAATGGATATGTGGATTTGTCTCGTCAAGGTGGACGTAGAAGCCTACAATGTTGTCTTCGCCAAAACGCTTCGCCACAAAATCATAAACATCCTTCGCCCAATCCTCTATATCCTTTGTCTTGCAAAGATGAGAGTTGTCCGCTCCTTTTTCAAGACTTACTTCCTGACTTCCGAAAGCCAAATTGAGCATCCGTTCACGGCTGCCACCAAAGACAAACTGGGCGAGAGTGTTTTGCCTACGTCTGACATTCGGACGGTCGTTCGGGTCTTTGATGCCTCTTGATGCAAGACTCTCAGCCATCTTCTGTGCTATTGATTTTGACGTATCGATTGGTTGTATTATTCCACCTTTTGCCACTTCAAAATTAAGATGCTTTCTTGTAGGATCATAATTTGAGAGACTGTCGGAAGCCTTCACACTCCACATTTTGTCATTCCAGTTACGCTGTTGCTCGTTGCTTTCTGCTTGCGTGATGCCACCGCTATTGGCGTGTATATCCATCACTTGTTTTCTTTCTGCCATATCTATTTCATGTTAAGTTCTAACCGAGCTTGCTCCCCGAAGGAACCTTTATGAGGGGTTAGCCTAAAGCGTCAACGAAAGTTAACGCATATTAGGCTATGCGATTTATAAATCGTTTCCTCACTAAGTATTATATTCAAAGCAAGAGCAAGCTCTTTTTTATTCTTTTGTTGTTATACCATGTTGTTTGCACATCCAAAAGAACGTGCCGATATTAACCTGTTGATAGTTTCTCCGAAGGAGGTCGGTAAACATTTTGTCCGTCTTAGCAGCATTGTACTTTGCGTTTTGCCGGCTGCAAATATGGAATAGTGATCTTCCACTCTCGCCAAGGGTTGCCAAGGCACACCCCACCTTCAACCAATCATCATAAGAGGCTGTAATATCTATGCCGCATTGTTGTATTTTTCGACAGCAAACAGCCACCTCTGCAGATGTGTTCTCACCTTCATATATAAAGCAAGTCGGAAAGGATTTATGCTTTGGTTTTTCCACATAAACTCCTTCATACAATGTGGCGTTTTCATTTATGATAGGATGCTCGTCATACGACAAGCAACGCAATCGGGTGATGTCGCTGCATGCCGAATCTATCATTATCCCCATCTCTCGGAAATCAATCTGAAGTTGGCGGAATTGCTGCAAGTGCTTTTCGGGATAGCGTAATGGGATAACCAGAAACAATCCTTTGCCACTTACACTTAATGCACAATATGCTATTTGTGGAAGTACCGACAAGTCTTGTTTCAATGTTTCCCAATCCAAAATGTCTGGATTGTCCTTAGCGTCAATATCCACACATATTAGTCCTGAGTGTTGGGAAAGATTGTTCTTTGCTCTTGTTGGAGAGAATACGCCACTAATAGTAGCCTGTGGCAGACTACGTTTTAAGGCATTACGCTTCTCCTTGTCAAAGACAGCTCTCAACCTTAGTATATCATCCTTATATTCCTTACAGAAAAGGAATGTCCCTAAAGGCATTCTTGTCCCCGTATTGTCAGTCACTCCGTTATAAACGGATATATGAGTTTGAAAAATGTCCATAGTCTTTCATTCGTTTACAGGTTGCGGTTGCGCCATGAGTTTACATCCTCATTATCAGTTAGTTGAAACGTGTCGCAAGTGCAACCCCGCAACTCGGAGGCTTGATTTACGATTTTACTTACATATTGCCGTGATACACCTATGGCATCAGCGAGTTTCTGAATATTAAGTTTCTGGCGTTCCGTGCGCTTGACCAATTCCGCTATCAGTTGTGCTTTTGTCATTTCGTTTGACGAGTAGCCCTTCATCTGTTTCAACATCCTGTAACCACAGTACTCAAAATAACGCATGCACTCTATGCTGTACCGCATTTCTTCTTCCGAAATTATCATTGATGCTGGCAATGCAAAGTATTGTCCTGCGCCAGCACTTTCTCCACAAGAAAGAATGTGGGTAATGGCACACCATTTTTCTATCTGTATTCTGATTTTGGAAAGGATGGATGCCACCCAAGGATCGGCATCTCTTTCTTTTTTTGCAGTTTCTTTATTGAACTCTGTGAGGAGAACCTTTGCTTCGGTACTTAACAATAGTTTCATATCTCCAATAGCACTTAATTTATCAATCATTTCATACCATGCGGTTTTGTACATTTCATCAAGCACATTGTCCTTATATTCCTTCTCTGGAAGAACTTGTGGATAAACATACAGCCAACGCTGCACAAAGCCTTCGTCTGCCCATGAGGGTTTGAAGGCATTGGCAATGGCACGAGGTTGTATGCCCCCCAATATGCAAAGAAAAGGATTGGAAATCCATTGAGGTTCCTGTGTCTTACGGTCAACTGGGAACGGGGTTCCGTCGTAGATAGACAGGTAGTTGCTGATTTCACCACTTGTATTTAGAGCCTTATAACAAACCATAACTTACTATGACTAACTAACCATAAGGTCTTGATTTTCAATACTCTTTGATTTTTAACACTTTCTGAGTGCTTTTTGGCAG
>ERZ834722.2387-NODE-2387-length-14868-cov-11.144265_pt1 | contig 14868 bp, 10 predicted proteins | sample MGYA00519576_ERZ834722 | MGnify/ENA primary metagenome ERZ834722 (study PRJEB31850, sample SAMEA3708759) | human gut metagenome | biome: human gut; feature: human-associated habitat; material: faeces | place: China | collected 2014 ...
CGTGGGAGCAGAACACATATTGCAGCTGCTCCACCCCCTGCTTTTGCAGGTAGGATACCACCAGACTGCCGTCGTCCACATTGCCGCCGTCATAGAGCATGAACTGTCCGTCGCACTCCACCAGCACGCTCAGCGCCTGCCCCACGTCGATGAAGTGCATCTGGAAGGCGGCGTCCTGCCCGTCGGAAGGCGTCGTTTCGGTCTGAGAAACTGCCGGGTTCGGCATGACGTCGCCGCTGCCTCCCGGGACGATGGAAGAGGTGTCACAGCCCACGAGGCCCAGCGCAAGGGCTGCGGCCAGCGCCAGCGCAGCGAGGCGGCTCATGAGCGTTTGAGCGGTCACTTTTTCTTTTTTGAAGTTTTCCACGATGTATTCTCTTTCTGTTGATTACTTTTCGGTTTATGCGCAGGAGCCGAATGGGGCGCAAAACGTGCGCCGGGGCTGGGCTGACGGCCTGCCGGGCTGCGGCCCGCCGGGGCGGTGGAGCGGCTCTGCGGCTTGCCGCCCTTGCCTCTGGGCCGGACGGTGTAGGTGCCGTCGCCATGGATGGTCACATCGGCGGCCTCGGCTCTGCGGACCGAACGCTGGACCGCAATGCGGCCCTCGGCGGGAACCAGCAGGGGGATGAGGTCTTCGCGGTGGGTCATTTTCAGCGCCTTGATGACCTTTTCGGCGTTGCGGGGCTCATAATACTGGAGCAGGGCGCGCTGAAGTGCCTTGCCCTCAGCGGTCTTTTCCACAAACACCGGCTTCAAAGTATAGGGGTCGAGGCCGGTGTAGAACATACAGGTGCTCACGGTGCCGGGCGTGGGATAAAAATCCTGCACCTGCTCGGGGCGCATATGGTTCTTGTAGAGGTATTCGGCCAGATAGACGGCATCCTTGAGGGTGCTGCCCGGGTGGCTGGACATGAGATACGGCACGAGGTACTGCTTTTTTCCTGCCTTCCTGCTCAGCTCGTAGAACTTATCCTTGAACTTGTTGAAGGTCTCGATCGGCGGCTTGCCCATGTAGGCGAGGGTGTTGGGGGCGCAGTGCTCCGGCGCGACTTTCAGCTGGCCGGAAACGTGGTACTCCACCAGCTCCTTAAAGAACGTGTCATCAGGGTCGGCCATCAGGTAATCGAAGCGGATGCCGCTGCGGATGAACACCTTCTTGACGCCGGGCAGCTCCCGGACGCGGCGGAGGATTTTCAGGTAATCGCTGTGGTCCACGATCATGTGGGAACAGGTGGTGGGGGCGAGGCAGTGCTTGCCGCCGTTGCACATACCCCGCAGCATCTGCTCGCGGCAGGATGGGAAACGGAAGTTGGCGGTGGGGCCGCCGATGTCGTGGATGTAGCCCTTGAAATCCGGCTCGTGGGTCATCCGCTCTGCTTCGGCCACGATGCTGTCGGCGCTGCGGCTGGTGACGCGTCGGCCCTGATGCAGCTGGATGGCGCAGAAATTGCAGCCGCCGAAGCAGCCGCGGTTCTGGATGATGGAGAACTGCACCTCGCGGATGGCAGGCACACCGCCCATGGCCTCGTAGATGGGGTGGTAGCGGCGGGTGTAAGGCAGGGCGTAGACCTTATCCAGCTCCCAGCGGACGAGGGGTTTTGCGGGGATGTTCTGCACGAGGTACTTCTCGCTCTGCTTCTGGACGATGATTTGGCCGCTGACGACGTCCTGATTGTCCATCTGGATGCGGCAGGCTTTCGCATAGGCCACCTTATCGGAGGCGACCTTCCTGAAGCCCGCGCACTCCACATACCGCTCGGGCAGGTGGTCGAAGTCGGTCAGGTAGCAGGTGCCGTCCACATCGGTGATGCTCTCCACCGGCTCCCCTGCCGCCAGACGGCGGGCAATTTCCACGGTCTGGTGTTCACCCATGCCGAAGCTGATGATGTCCGCGCCAGAGTCCTCGGCGATGCTGGGCAGGACGGTGTCCAGCCAGTAGTCGTAGTGGGCAAAGCGGCGGAGCGATGCTTCCAGACCGCCCAGAATGACGGGCAGGTCAGGGTATGCCTGCTTGGCAAGTCTGGTGTAGACGGTGGCGCTGCGGTCGGGCCGTGCGCCGCCCTTGCCGCCGGGCGAATACTCGTCCTCCGCGCGGGGGATCTTTGCGACGGAATAGTGACTCACCATGCTGTCCACATTGCCGCCGCCGATGAAGAAGCCGTACTTCGGCTTTCCGAACCGCTTGAAGTCCTCGCAGTCGGTGTAGCGGGGCTGGGCCAGCACGCCCACCTTGTAGCCCTCGGCTTCCAGCAGGCGGCTGATGATGGCGGTGCCAAAGCTGGGGTGGTCCACATAGGCGTCGCCGCCCACCACCACGAAGTCCAGCTGGTCCCATCCCCGGGCCTCCATGTCGGCCCGGCTGATGGGGAGAAATTCGGTGTAATGTTCCATAGTTATCCTTTTTCTTTCATTATGCCTGCCCTATACAGCAGGGCTCTATTGCTTCCGAAATCAAAAATTCTATTCATCCAGCGTGAGCCTGTCCGGTACGCCAGTGGCTTCCCTGGTAGTGGAGCTGGCAAAGCCGTCCGGTTTTGACTGAGAGGTTATTCATCCGGCTGATTCATCTGCATTTCCAACCACTGCTGGCGGCTGATGAGGACAGCGCGGGGCTTTGCGCCCTCGTAGGGGCCGATGATGCCCTTTTCTTCCATCTCGTCCATGATGCGGGCGGCGCGGGCATAACCCAGCTTGCAGCGGCGCTGCAGCAGGCTGGTGGACGCCTGGCCGGCGTCGATGACCACCTCCACGGCCTGCTTGAGCATCGGGTCACTGCCGCCCTCCTCGTCGGAGTCGGCAGAACTGCTGCCCTTCTTGCCGTCCTGGATGGCGTGTTTTTCCATAGCCTCTATCATGGCCTCGTCGTACTGGACGGTGGCGCTCTTCTTGATGAAGTCCAGCACACGGCTGATCTCCTCATCCCGCACAAAGGTACCCTGGATACGGGTGGGCTTGGGTGCGCCTACGGGCATGAAGAGCATATCGCCCATGCCCAACAGCTTTTCGGCACCGGCACCGTCGAGGATGGTGCGGCTGTCCACCTGACTGGACACGGCGAAGGCGATGCGGCTGGGGATGTTGGCCTTGATGAGGCCGGTGATGACGTCCACGCTGGGGCGCTGGGTCGCCACGATGAGGTGCATACCGGCGGCACGGGCCTTCTGGGCGATGCGGCAGATGGAGTCTTCGACATCCTTGCCGACGACCATCATCAAATCGGCCAGCTCGTCGATGATGATGGCGATATAGGGCATCTTCTCGAGGTTCGGGTCCGTTGCAGCCAGCTTATTGAAGGACTTGATGTCGCGGACGTTGTTCTCCGCGAAGAGGTGGTAGCGGCGCTCCATCTCCTGCACTGCGCCGCCCAGTGCGCCGGCCGCCTTGCGGGGCTCGGTGACGACGGGCATCAGCAGGTGGGGGATGCCGTTGTACTCAGCCAGCTCGACGACCTTGGGGTCGATGAGCAGGAGCTTGACGTCCTCGGGGCTGGAGCGGAACAGCAGGCTCATGATGATGCTGTTGACACAGACCGATTTACCGCTGCCGGTGCTGCCCGCGATGAGCAGATGGGGCATCTTGCACAGGTCGGCCACCTGGGCCACACCGGCGATGTCCTTGCCCAGCGCAATGCCCATCGGCGAGGTCATCCGCAAAAAGCTCTGGCTCTCGAAGACGCTGCGGATATAGACCGGCGTTTTCTTATGGTTCGGCACCTCGATGCCCACGGCAGGCTTGCCGGGGATGGGTGCCTCCATGCGGACATCGGCCACCGCCAGGTTCAGGGCGATGTCGTCCGCCAGCGAAGTGATGCGGCTTATCTTGACGCCCGCCATGGGCTGGACTTCATACCGGGTGACCGACGGGCCGCGGGAAATATCCAGCACACGGGTGCGGACACCGAAACTTTCCAGCGTGTCCACCAGCTTCTGGGCGTTGGCTTTCAGCTCGTCTTCCGCGCCGGAGTCGCTTTCCTCCGGGGCGCGCTCGAACAGCTCGATGGACGGGTACTGATACTGGAAGCTCTCCTCCGTCACGGCCTCTTCGGCGGGGGCGTTCGCGGCCTGCTCCTCGGAGACAGCAGGCTTTTCCATGGCGGCTGCCACCAGCGTGTTGAGGTCTTTTTCCTCCACCGGGTCGCTGGTGATGCTGATCCAGCCGTCCTCATCCGGCTCAGAGCGGAACGCCACAGCATTCTCGGCGCTGACCGGCTGCGGGGCCGGTTCCGGAGTCGGGGTCAAATCATAGAGCGGGATGCCGAAGGAGAGCGGCGGCTCAGGCGCGGGCTGCTGTTCCGGCTCTTCTGCCGGGGCAGCGGGCGTAACGGTGGGCGTCACCGTCGGCTCGGGCTGGGCCGTGAAGAAGTCCTCAGCGGCAGTATCCACAGCGTCCGGGACGATGGGCGTCACGGTGGCGCGGATGGGCGCACGGCGGAGCGGGTCCATGCCGAAGGTGCCGCCGGGACCGAGGATGATGGGCTCAATGGGCTCACTGCCGCCCTCGGTGACGGTGGTATGGTCAGGGCCTAAATCAATATCAAAGGGCGCACGAGGCCGGGGCTTTTCCACCTGTACGGGGGCAGGCTCGGGCTGAGGCGGGGTCTGCGCTTCCGGTGCGGGCGCAGGGGCAGGCTCTGCCTGTTCGCCGCCCTGCATCACCTGATGGCCCCAGTGGAAGACGCCAGCCAGCCAGCCGGGAGGCTGGATATGGAAGGCGGGCGCGGCAGGCTCTTCGCCGCCGTAGTAGTCCTCGCCTTCGCCCGCTTCGTCTTCCGGCAGGTCATCGCCATAGTCCTCGTATTCCTCCGCCTCGGCCTCCTCGGCGGCGCGTTCTGCCAGACGCTCGGCCCGGCGGGCGGCATTTTGCTCGTGAACGGCAAGGCCCTTTTCGTGGACGCTGCCGCCCACGTTGCAGAGCCACTGCCAGCACTCGGCGGGCGTAACGTCAAAAATGTACAGGCTGGCGCAGGCCGCCAGCGCCGCCATGACCAGATTGGCGGCGGGTCTGCCGCAGAGCAGCAGGAGCGTCCCGCCCAGCACAGCGCCCAGCGCACCGCCCGAGAGCCATGCGCTCATACCATTATGATAACAGGCGGCAGTCATCTGCGCGGCGGTCTGGTCGGTGGGGATGTCAGAAAAGACGATGACCGTGCCGCTGGCGAAGATGAGCCCCAGCACCAGCTTTGCGATATGGGGTAGCAGGTCTTCGCCCCGGGTGTAGAGGATGGCCAGATAGCACAGCGCTGCGCCCAGCACGAAACTTCCGCAGCCGAACACGCCGAACAGGACATCGTGCATCGTGCGCCAGGCCGAACTGCCCGGCACGAAAGCCAGCGCCATGAGCACCAGCCCTGCAAACAGGGTGATGAGCCCCGCGGGCATCCGGTCCTGTGTCCGGTTCTTGCGGCGCGAGGCTGTGCTGCGCCCGGAGGTCTTGCGTTTTCTCTTTGCCATGTTTCCTAAAACCCGTTCCTTATTTTATATCATGAAGCAGGGCGCGCTCAGGGCGGCTCTGTCGGTGACGATGGAAGAATTTCGATACTACTCGATTCTTTCATTGTACCACGGGAAAAGTCAAATGGCAATTTATTTCCCCTCGATTTCTCGGTAGAGCCATGCCAGCGCGTCCGACAGCCCGCCCAGCTCGTCGATGAGCTTTTCCCGCACGGCTTTTCGGCCATCCAGCACGGTACCCACGTCCATGACCAGCTCGCCCGTGCGCATCATCAGCTCAGTATAACGCTTCTCCGAGATGCCGCTGTGGGACGCCACGAAGCCGGTGATGCGCTCCTGCATCTGCTCGAACCAGCGCATAGTCTGCGGCACGCCCAATATCATGCCGGAATGGCGGACGGGGTGGACCGTCATGGTGGCAGTAGGCACGATGAAGCTCCGCTGGGCGCTGACGGCCAGCGGGATGCCGATGGAGTGGCCTCCGCCCAGCACCACCGCCGCACTGGGCTTGGAGATGCTGGCGATGAGCTCCGCCAGCGCAAGCCCCGCCTCCACATCCCCGCCCACCGTATTGAGCAGGACCAGCAGGCCCTCGATGGCGGGGTCTTCCTGCACGGCCACCAGCTGGGGGATGACATGCTCATACTTGGTGGTCTTCTGGCCCTGAGGCGCTTCCACATGGCCCTCCACCTGCCCGATAACCGTCAGGCAGTGGATGGCGTGAGCTCCCCGGGTACGGTAAACGCTGCCCATATCCTCGATCTGCTCTTTTTCCAGCCGCTGCTGCTCCACGGGGATGTTCTTCTCTTCTTGTGACATTCTGCGTATCCTCCTTTTTGCTTCATTTCAGCTTGTCCGGCATTCCTGCCGGTTATACTTCGGCAAAGATTTCTTTTCTTTCTCAAAAAAATGTGCCAAATGGTTTGACATTCTGTCTTCGCGCTGTATACTTTATACTAGAGATAAGATTGTCAAATATGTATCATTATTGTACAAGAAAGTACAAATCTTTTGCCGGAGCACCCTGCCGCTGCGCACTTCTCCCCGGCAATGCTGCGGATAAAAAGAAAGGAGACCCCCCTATGAACACTCCCGGCAAAGCTTCTCTGCCCGTCATCAAGCGCCTGCCCAAATACTATCGCTACCTGCGCACCCTGAAGAACGACGGCATCACCAGCATCTCGTCCCGTGAGCTGGCCGCCCAGATGGGTACCACTGCCTCTCAGGTGCGGCAGGACTTCAACTGCATCGGTGACGTGAATGGCCGTCAGGGCATCGGCTACTCGGTGGAGAACCTGCTGAGCATCCTTGAGCATCTGCTCTTTGGCAACGGCGACCTCCTGCCCACCATCCTCATCGGCTGCGGCCGTCTGGGCAAGGCTGTGAGCCGCTTCATCACCACCGACACCAACGGCTACAAGCTCATCGCCGCCTTCGACAACGCCCCCGACGAGGTGGGCAAAGAGATCAACGGCATCCAGATTTTACACATTGATGAGCTGGAAGCTTTCTGCGCCGAGCACCACCCCGAGGTGGCTGTGCTCTGTCTGCCCCGCAGCGGCGCAGAGGAGATCAGCGGCCGTCTGGTGGCTCTGGGCATTCAGGGCTTCTGGAACTTCTCCCACTACGATCTGTCTGTCTCCTACCCCGACGTGGTGGTGGAGAATGTCCACCTCGGCGACAGCCTGATGAGCCTGGGCTACCGGCTGCGCAATCAGGACTGAGCACATACTATCGATAATACAGGCCCTCTCCGTCAGGCTTTGGCTGAGAGAGTCCTTTCATGAGGAGACTTTTTCGACATGGCAAAGCTTTATTTCCGTTACGGCGCAATGAACAGCGGCAAGAGCACCGCGCTGATGCAGGTGGCCCACAACTACGAGGAGCAGGGGATGCGGGTGCTCATCCTCAAGCCGAAGGTGGACACCAAGGGCAGCGGCGACCTCGTGAGCCGTCTGGGCGTCCGCCGCCCTGCCGACCTGCTGGTGCCGCCGGACATGGACCTGGTGGAGGCCGTCCGGGCCGCCAGCAGCGAGGGCCGGCCTCTGGCCTGTGTGCTCTGTGACGAGAGCCAGTTCCTCACTGCCGATCAGGCCGAGCAGCTGTTCATGGTGACGGTAGAGCTGAACATCCCCGTCATCTGCTACGGCTTGCGCTCCGACTTCTCCCTCAAGGGCTTCCCCGGCTCCACCCGGCTTCTGGAGCTGGCCCACACCATCGAGGAGATGAAGACCATCTGCACCTGCGGCCGCAAGGCCACCTGCAACTGCCGCAAGGTCAACGGCCGCTTCGTCTTTGAGGGCGAACAGGTAGCCATCGACCTTGAGAACGACGTCCAGTACGTCAGCATGTGTCCCCAGTGCTATTTCCGGGAGCGCAGCGCCTTCTACGCCGCCCGCCGGTGACTCTTTTTCCTGATCTTATGCCGTCCGCACGCCGGACGGCATTTTTTGTATCTTTTCTGCATCCGTGATATATCAGTCGCGCCCCAATTCGCGCGTTTTTTGCGCTATTGATATATCAGCTCAGGGCCGGAACTTTCTATTATCGTCGCTTTTGATGTATACAACGTTCTTTCAACAAATTCTGCCTCGGCTACAAAATTCTTGCAATTCAGGCCAATCTTCTCCTGTTGCATCCCAGTTTTCTATGCAAATCGTTGAAGTATATAAGTTGCACAGTTTTTCGGTCCAAGTTTATTCATTATGGCAATGACGTCAAAACCGGGCAAAAAATAAGCGCAATATTTGTACGTTTTCTGCCGCTATCACTACAATTTGCATCTTTCTTTTTTTTCTTGCCTTTGGTATCATATTTGTATACAACGGATGCTTTGCAGAGGCGTCCGTGCAAGAAGATGTTTTCTACATAGGAGGAGAACGAAAATGAGCAAGGCAATTTCTCGTCGTGACTTTCTGAAGGTCTCTGGCGCTGTGGGTGCTGCCGGCCTGCTGGCCGCCTGCGGCGGCTCCAGCAACGCTGGTTCTACCGCCACTTCCACCGCTGCTTCTTCCGCAGCAGCTTCTGTGGCCGGTCTGTCTTCTGACCCCGTCACCCTGACCATGAGCTGGTGGGGCGGCGAGTCCCGTCACAATGCTTACCAGGAGGCCATCAAGGCTTTCTCTGCTGAGCACAGCACCATCACCGTCAACCCCACCTTCGCTGCATGGTCCGGCTGGGAGGACACCATGTCCACCAAGTTCGCTGGCGGCGTCGCTGAGGATGTCTGCCAGATCAACTGGAACTGGCTGTACAACTACTCCAAGAGCGGCCAGACCTTCATCGACCTGAACAGCGTCTCCGACTATCTGGACCTGACCCAGTGGGACGAGGCCAAGCTGGCTGCCTGCAACGTGGCAAACGCCCAGCAGTGCGTGCCTGTCTCCATGACCGGCCGTATCTTCTACTGGAACAAGACCACCTTCGACAAGGCCGGCATCTCCTTCCCCACCACTCTGGACGAGCTGATGGCTGCCGGCAAGACCTTCCAGGAGAAGCTGGGCGATGACTACTATCCCCTGCACCTGGGCGCATACGACCGTATGATCCTGATGGTCTTCTACCTCGAGTCCAAGTACGGCAAGGACTGGGCAGACCCCACCACCTCTACCCTGAACTACGACGCTGACCAGATCGCTGAGGGCATCGACTTCATCAAGAGCCTGGTGGATGGTCACGTCATCATGAGCCTGCCCACCTACTACGGCTCCAACGGCGACAACGCCGCTCACCAGTCCACCGAGTGGATTACCGGCAAGCTGGCCGGCTGCTTCGAGTGGGACTCCTCCGCTACCAAGTACGCTGACGCTCTGGACGAGGAGAACAAGGCTGGCTTCACCGTGGGCGAGGAGATCAAGTTCGGCGATTACAACGGCGGCTTCTCCAAGGTCTCCATGGGTCTGGCCATCACCAAGACCTGCGAGCATCCCGCAGAGGCAGCTACCCTCATCAACTTCCTGCTGAACGAGGAGAAGGGCGCTTCCATCATGGGTTCTGAGTGCGGCATCCCCGCCTCCAAGGCTGGTCTGGCTGCTGCTCAGGCTGCCGGCGCCGTCAAGGAGCTGGTCGCTGAGGCAAACGGCAAGGTCATGGCCTTCGTTTCCAACCAGCTCGACCCCCTGTTCGAGTCCAACGACCTGAAGGCTACCGGCACCGGCATCTATCAGGAAGTGTTCGACACTCTGGATTACGACAATGCTTCCGGCGCTGACCTGGTCGATACCCTGCTGGACGGCATGGAGTCTGTCGGCTACTCCGTCTAATTTCCGCCTCACGGACTTTTTGCGGCCCGCACACGCGCGGTGTTGACACAGGCCGCCCCGCATAAAGGAGTCTTGCAAGGGGCATCCCTTCCACCTACGGACGGATGCCTCTTTTTTGCAAGACGGTGATGACATTTTTTTGACAAAAATGTGTCCAAACTATTGTGCGGCGTACGAGACATATCCTTATAAAAGGAGGATTCCCGGATGAAAGAAAGCAAAGCGCCCTCTCTCGGGCGTACCCCGGCCCAGAAGTTTTTTGACAAATGGCAGGGCCTGTTCTACCTGATCCCCTGGATCATCGGCTTCGTCGTCTTCAAGGCCATTCCGTTCGGCCAGTCTCTGTACTACAGCTTTACGGATATGGACTTCTTCAACGGCATCCATCAGTATGGCATCATGAACTATGTGGATGCCTTTACCACTCCCAAGATCACCAAGGCGCTCATCACCACCTTCAAGTACAGCTTCATCACTGTGCCCCTGAAGCTGGTCTTCGCACTGTTCATTGCCTACATCCTGAACTTCAAGATCGCCTGCGTGAACGTGTTCCGCACCGTCTACTACATCCCCTCCATCCTCGGCGGCTCTGTTGCTATCGCCGTGCTGTGGAAGGCCGTGTTCCGTGATGACGGTCTGGTCAACACCCTCATCCGTATGCTGACCTTCGGCCACTTCCAGGGTCCTTCCTGGCTGAGCGACCCCAGCTACGCACTGTGGATCATCTGCTTCCTGCGTATCTGGCAGTTCGGCTCCGCCATGGTGCTGTTCCTCGCCGCTCTGAAGGGCGTGCCGGCCGACCTGTACGAGGCCGCCACCATCGACGGCGCTGGCAAATGGAAACAGTTCTTCTCCATCACCGTCCCGATGATCACCCCCATCATCTTCTACAACCTGGTCACTCAGATCTGCCAGGCTTTCCAGGAGTTCAATGGTCCGTTCATCATCACCAACGGCGGTCCCCGCGGTTCCACCACCCTCATCTCCATTCTGGTCTACAACTACGCATTCAAGTCCAACCAGATGGGCATGGCTTCCGCACTGGCATGGATCATGTTCGTCATCGTCTGCATCCTGACGATCATCGCCTTCACCAGCCAGAAGAAGTGGGTCTACTACTCGGATGAAAGGTAAGGTGTGACAGTATGGGAATGAAAGCTTCTAACGCCATCGCGACGTTTTTCAAGTACTTCGTCCTGATCCTGGTGGGCCTCATCATGATCTATCCCCTGCTGTGGATGATCAGCGCCACCTTTAAGGACAACAGCGAGATCTTTGCAGGCATCGGCCTGTGGATCAAGAACCCCACTCTGGAGGGCTACAAGAACGCGCTGAACAACTTCGGCGGTTCCATCAACATCCTGCAGGCCATGCTGAACACTTACAGCTACGTCCTGCCCAAGGTCATCTGCACCGTGGTGTCCTCCTGCATTGCAGCTTACGGCTTTGGCCGCTTCGACTTCCCGGGCCGGAAGATCCTGTTCAGCATCATGCTGGCCACCCTGTTCCTGCCTCAGGTCGTCCTGAACGTGCCTCAGTTCCTGCTGTACACCAAGTTCGGCTGGGTCAACAGCCCGTTCTATCTGGCCATCTGGGTGCACTGCGCATTTGCTACCGAGACCTACTTCGTGTATCAGCTGGTGCAGTTCATGCGCAACGTCCCGCGTGATCTGGACGAGGCTGCCGCCATTGACGGCTGCTCCTCCTTCCAGACCCTGTACAAGGTCATCGTGCCCATGCTGGGACCCGCTCTGGTGTCCTGCGCACTGTTCCAGTTCATGTGGAGCTGCAACGACTTTATGGGCCCGCTGCTTTACGTCAGCACCCCCGGCAAGTACCCCATGTCCCTGTTCGTCAAGCTGTCCATGGATGGTGATACCGGCTTTGCTTGGAACAAGATCCTTGCTCTGTCCCTCATCTCCATCCTGCCGCAGCTGATCGTATTCTTCTGTGCACAGGATCAGTTCGTTGAAGGTATCTCCGCAGGTGCCGTCAAGGGCTAATGCGCCATAAGAACATCTGACCAAGACCAACACCCCCTGTGCTGCTCCCAACGGATGGCACGGGGGGTGTTTTGGTTGATACATCATTTCGTCTGCTTTTTGCGGTACTGCAAAGGACTGATATCCATCACCTCGCGGAACACGCGGCGGAAGTGGGCTGCGCTGGCAAAGCCGGTCTGCTCGGCAATCGCGCTGATGGAAAGCTCGGTGGTCTCCAGCAGCTTCTGCGCAGCCTCGATGCGGCGGTTGTTCAGGTAGTCCACGATGGACTGCCCGGTCACCCGCCGGAACAGGCGGCTGAGATAGTAAGGGGAAAGGTAGAACCGCGCCGCCACCTCGGTAAGGGAGAACTTTTGCCGGTAGTTGGCGGCAAGGTAGGCACACACCTGCTCAATGGTCTCGTTGCGGGGGCGCGCTGCGGCGCTGCTCTCGGCAAGGCACTCCTGCTCGACATAGTGCAGGATGAGCAGCAGGTACAGCCCGCCGGGGTAGTCCTGCTCCGGCATGGCAGCGCGCATCATCTCCAGCAGGGTGCGCAGGCGGCGAACCCACGGCACCGGGCCGTACAGCACCGTTGCCTCGCCGGGCAAAAACAGCCGGGCAAAATCCCGCTGGGTGGCGCTGCGCAGCTCGTGCAGGGCGCTGAGCGGGAACCGACAGCCCACCAGTTCCGGTACGGCTGCACCGGCGGCAGAGAGCACTGCGTCCCCCGCGCCCAGCAGCAGCGCGCTGCCGGGGTTCAGCAGCAGGCTGTTTTCCCCCATTTGCAGGGTGCAGCTGCCCTCGCTTACCAGCAGAAAGGTGCACGTCTCCTCGTCTGCCGTCAGCTCCAGCTTGCTGCCGTTCAGCCGCACGGTGTCCGCTTTTACCTTTGCATGGATCTTTTCCCGTTCCGCTTTCATCTTGCGCATCCTTTCCGGAAACAGCCCTCCCGGTAGCCGGGAGAGCGCTTTTCCTCATGATACCACGTCTGCTCCGTGGGGGCAAGACAAACTCACAGGAGGTTATTTCGCATGAATCTGACCCTGATCCGTTCCATGACCCGCAGCGCCGTTTTCGAGCTGGAAAACGAACTGTGCTACCGTCCGGCACACCCCTTTACCGTTGCCCTGAACGGCAAGACGGTGTACGAGGCCTGCAACACCAATGTATTTTCCCTGTTCTCCCTGCTGCCCGGCACCACCTATACGGTGGAGGTGCAGGCCGAGGACGAGACCCTGAAGCTGGATTTCACCACCGAGGCCGAGACCTTCTTTGTGGATGCTGCCCGCTATGGTCTGGTGGCTGACGGCGAGACCGACAACACCGTGCGGCTGCAGGCGGCGCTGTCCACCTGCCCCAAGGGCGGCACGGTGTATGTGCCCGCCGGCCGTTACCGCACCGCCAGCCTGTTCATGAAGAGCAACACCACCCTGTATCTGGAAAAGGGCGCGGTACTGCTGGGCGACAACGACCGCACCCACTACCCCATCCTGCCCGGCGTGCTGCCCAGCGAGAACGAGGTGGACGAGTACTACCTGACCGGTTGGGAGGGCAACCCGCTGGACAGCTTTGCAGGTCTTTTGAACATTACGCAGGTGCATGACGTGGTGGTGACCGGCGAGGGCACGCTGGACTGCGATGCCGAAAACGGCGACTGGTGGGTGAACCCCAAGGTCAAGCGCATTGCATGGCGTCCCCGCGCTGTGGCTGCGGTGGACAGCGAGAACGTCTGCCTGCACGGCATCACGGTGCAGAACAGCTATTCGTGGACCATCCACCCCATCTTTGTCAAGCACCTCGACCTGCTCAACTTCAACATCAACAACCCCTACAACGCCCCCAACACGGACGGCATCGACCCCGAGAGTTGCGAGTATATCCGCATCATCGGCATGAACATCCATGTGGGCGACGACTGCATCGCCATGAAGGCCAGCAAGGTCTTTCTGGGCATGAAGCTGAAGCGCAGCTGTGAGCATACCGTCATCCGCAACTGCCTGCTGGACAAGGGCCACGGCGGCATCGTCATCGGCAGCGAGATGAGCGGCGGCGTCAAGGATATGGTAGTGACCCAGTGCCTGATGGACCACACCGACCGCGGTCTGCGCGTCAAGACCCGCCGGGGCCGCGGCAACACTGCCGTCATTGACGGGCTGGTGTTCCGCAACGTGGAGATGCGGGGCGTCAAGGCACCCTTTGTCATCAATATGTTCTACTTCTGCGACCCGGACGGCCACGGCCCCTATGTGCAGTGCCGCGAGCCGATGCCGGTGGACGAGTACACCCCCAAGCTGGGCAGCCTGACCATGGAGAATATCGTGGCTACCGATGCCCAGTTTGCAGGCTGCTATTTCGATGGCCTGCCGGAGCAGCCCATTGAGCGGGTGACCATGCGGGATGTGAGCATCACCTTTGACCCCAACGCCAAGGAGGGACAGGCTGCCATGGCCGACAACCGTCCGCTGGTGAAAAAGCTGGCTATCTATGCCGAGAACGTCAAGGAGATCGACCTGCACAACGTGAAGATCGAGGGCTACGAGGGCGAGCGGCTGCACTTTGCCAACGTAGGACATTTTGAGGAGGACTGACCCATGACCCATGAAGAGATCCTGTCCATGCTGGGCGACTATGTGGACTACCTGATCGCCAATTCCAGCGCCGAGGCACCGATGTGGAACATCGAAAAGGTGCGCAGCGGCAAGCCCAACAAGTGGAACTACATCGACGGCTGCATGATCACGGCCTGCCTGAGCCTGTACAAGACCACCGGCGACGAGAAGTATCTGAACTTCTCCAAGAGCTTCATTGATTCCTTTGTTCAGGAGGATGGCTCCATCAAGACCTACGACCCTAAGGAGTACAATCTGGATAACGTGAATCAGGGCAAGAACCTGTTCACCCTGTACGATATCTTTGGGGATGAAAAGTACCGCAAGGCCATCGAGACCATCCGCAGCCAGCTGGCCACCCAGCCCCGCACCAAAGAGGGGAATTTCTGGCACAAGGACATCTACCCGTGGCAGGTGTGGCTGGACGGCACCTACATGGCCCAGCCCTTCTACATGGAGTACGAGACCCGCTTTAACAAGATGCAGGGCTGCATCGACAGCTACAAACAGTTCATGAATATCAAAAAGCACATGCGGGACGAAAAGACCGGCCTGTACTACC
>ERZ834722.2388-NODE-2388-length-14859-cov-5.430086_pt1 | contig 14859 bp, 14 predicted proteins | sample MGYA00519576_ERZ834722 | MGnify/ENA primary metagenome ERZ834722 (study PRJEB31850, sample SAMEA3708759) | human gut metagenome | biome: human gut; feature: human-associated habitat; material: faeces | place: China | collected 2014 ...
AATTAGCAGAAAAAGTTAATGTTACTAGACAAACTATATCAAATTGGGAATTAGGGGAAACAGCTCCTAATCCTGAACAATTAAAATTATTATCTAAAGAACTAAATATTAGTATTGATGAATTATTAAATAATGATATAAAACAAGTGTTAGTAGAAAAAGTAAGTAATACTGAAAAACTTGCTAAGATAATAATTAAAATATTAAAAATTTTAGGAATAATTTTTGTTTTAGGTTTTGTTGTTGGAATTTTTTCATTTGGTATTTTTAATTCTAGCAAAACTCCAATGACAGTAGTAGAAAAGCAAACAGTACTTCTTAATTGTCAACTTAATGGTGAAAAATATGATTATTTAATAGAATATGATAAAGATGATAATATCATTGAAGCAGGTGGTAGTGATTATATTACTAATATTGTAAAAGATAAAAAAATTTATAAAGCTAAGATTTTAGTAAAATATATTGAAGCGTATTTTTTTGATAATGGTGGTAAGTGTTAATTAATGAAAACTAAAAAGAACAATTTATGTTCTTTTTAATTTGTTTTGCATTTATCGTATTTTTATTATAAAAATATATTTCCGAAATCGGTAAACTTATGATATAATAGAATAAGAAAAAGAAATTATGGGGATAATTTGTTTAATATGAGTTAAGATATTAAAAATATTTATTTATGATTAAGAGTTTATGGATGAATATTTTTGATATAAATATTAAATTTTGAAAGGAGGTAATAAATGAAAACATCATTGGTTATAAAATTAATTATAATTATAGCAGTTCTAGCAGGATTAGGATATATATTATATAAAGACTATTATAAAACAAAAGATTTTGTTTTTGAAGCAAAAATTAAAGAAGTAGTAGTAAATGATAATATATATACTATTTTAGTTGAAGAATATGATAAAAAGAAAAAAGAATATGTTACTGAGTATGAATTTGAATTAAATAAAGATACTAAAATAATTTATGATAATAAAGAAACAACAAAAGATCAATTAAAGGTTAATCAAAAAGTAACTATTACATCATCAAATGAAGTAATGCCAAGTGAACCTGCAAAATTATCTAATGTTAAAAAAATAGTAATTTCAAAAGATTAATTTTGCTAAAAAGTTTTGCTAAAAAGCAAAATTTTTTTAATTAACTTAATTAAATCATATTGACAATTATATTAAAATACATTATGATTAAAATGCGTGGTGGTATACCCGCACTACTTTTACGATTAATATGTGAAGGTAGTAACCAAAACCCCCTGAAGGAGCCCATGTGGCTCCATTTTTGTTGTAATTAAAAGCTTTTAAGTTATTTGATATATGTATTAGGTACCCAAATAGGTACCCATTTTAATTTAGTTTGTCTATAATATTAATTATTTCATTTAATTGATTCTTAAATAGGTGAGAGTAAGTATTTAATGTCTCATCTATTTTTGTGTGTCCTAAATACTTTGCTACAACATTTATAGTAGCACCACTATTTATTAAAAGTGATGCACAACTATGTCTAAAATCGTGTATTCTAATTTGTTTAACTTCTGCTAACTTACAATCCTTGTTTTTTCTATGCCTTAACTTTCCATTTGTTATCGGATCAGTATCTCCAAACAAATACCAGTCATCATTAAATCCATAATGTCTTTTAGAAACTTCATATAATACTTTCATATCTTCCATTAATACTTTTGGTATAGGAATATTTCTTATACTAGATTTTGTTTTAGGTGTAGTTACCATATATGGTTTCTTCTCATCACCTTGAGTTGCTACAATATTTTTGTTAACACTTAAATATTGATTTTTAAAATCTATATCTTTCCATGTCAGTCCTCTAAGTTCACCCCTACGAAGTCCACAATAATATAAAGTTTCAAATAATGTTTTAAATAGAATATCATCTTCTACCGATATGAATTTTTTAAATTCTTCATAGGTGAAAAATAACATTTCTTTTGGTATCTCATTTGGGTCAGTAAAATTAGTCATTTTATTATAAGTTGCCGTAAAATTAAAGTTGTACCACTTAGTAGCAAAGTTTAATAATTCTTTAAAGAATTTAAATAAATGATTTTTATGATTAGTTGTATATCCATAAGAATTTATTTGCTTTTTCCATTTTTCAAAATGCTCAATATTAAAATCTTTTAGTTTAACATTATCTAAGTCTTTGAAAAATTTTTCTCTATCACGATAAGTCTTTAAAGTAGTATATTTTACTTTATCTTCTTTGTATGCATAGAAGAGTGTATATAAATCTTTAAAAGTCATATTACGGTCTTTATCGCTTCTATCAGCATTAATTGTTAAAAAGTCTCTTTCGGCTTTTAACGCTTCTGTTTTAGTAAAAAATTTCTTTGACTTATACTTTCTTCTAGATCCATTTAAATTCTTAACATAGTCATAAAAAATCCATTTACGACCATCTTTTGTCCATTCATCTTTGTCTAATAGTTTAACTGCCATAATTATTCCTCCTTTGAATTTAAATTATTACTATTATTTTCTGAAAAAATATTATCAGCAAGTATTTCCAAAGGTTCCTTATATTTAGCAGTATATAGTCTTTCTATTTGTGTTCTTTTACATTCTATAAATAATCCTAATTTTTCGAGTTCATCTTTATTACTTGATATTAATTTACCTAAGACGGGTGGAGTAATAAATAAATTTAATTTACTAACCAATTCTGAAATAGTAAAAGTAAACTCTTTTTTACTAATTGCATATTTTAAAAATTGAATTAAATTTGGATTAAGTGTTTCTTCTGTTTTTTCATCAATACTTAGGATTAAATTATCATTTCTTTTTAGTACATAATTAAGTGCTTGGTAATCTCTACTTTCATAATTTAAGTAGAAAGTTGATTTGATGTTTTCATCTTGTTTTAATGCAAGTTTACCATCCACACAAGTATCAATAGCAGTACTTCCTAAAGATTTACCTTTACGATTTAAATGATGAACTATGATGATAGTAACATTATAGTTATTACATAATCTACGCAATTGTGGAAATATATTTTGGCTCATATCTTGGTAATTATTTAAATCATAATAACTTCCGAAATTTATGCCATTAAACATATCAATAAATACTAATTTGCCGTTATATTTTTCTTTAAATTCACTTATTTCTTTTTCAACTTTTAATATGCTTAGTTGCGTTATATTATCTTCTGGAAAAGTATACAAAAAATCATTTTCCTTTAAATTACAATTCATAAAATTAATACGACTTATAGTTTCAGATGGATTCATTTCTGTACTTAAATATAAAACTGGTGTTTTGTTGGTCTTTAAATTCAAGAAAGGAATACCATTACAAACAGAATTTGCTATTTGAAGAGCTAGAGCAGATTTTCCTACTTTAGCTTCTCCAAGTAAACAATATAAACCATTTTCTCTAATCATATTTTCAATAATATAATTAATATCGACAATACTATTTTTTAATTCTTCAATTGTTTTCATATAATCCCTTTCTATAAATTTTCTTTAGCAATTTTTTCTAAATAATTAATATTAATTTTTAGCTTATTAACGACTTCAATCATTGGTAATCTGTTATTAGGAAGAGTATAACCTCTATTTATTAGGTCATTTTTTATTTCTCTTCTAAGTTTAACGGCATTGTTTTTACCTATTTCAGCAAGTTTCATTAGATCATCAAGATTACACCATTGCTTTGAAATAAGTTTTAAAGTTTCTCTAGCATCCATATAAACTAATCCTCCTTTCATTTAGACTCTAGATATAAATATATCTATGTAAAGATTACCAACTAAAGAAAGAAATTATATTGTGAGGTATGCTCACAATATAATAATACCATTTAATATTAATTAATGTCAATAAAATTTGTGAGTTTTAATCACAAAATTATTGTTGAATAATCTGTTTTGTGGTAAAATGGTATTAGGAAGTTATGAAGAGGTGTAATTTAATGAATAATAAAACTTTAGCTAGTGTAGTAAAAGAAGCTAGAGAGAAAATTAATATATCCCAAAGAGAATTATCAAGAATAACTGGTATAGATAATAATACGATTGCTAAAATTGAAAAAGGTGAAAGAAAGAAACCTAATGTATTATCTTTAAAAAAGTTAAGTTCAGTATTAAATCTATCTTTAGAGATGCTAATGGAGTTATGTGCGTATAGTAAGGAAGAAATAGATTCAACGGTGAATAATTCTTATAGCAGTATGGTTATTAAACCTGAAAATGCTCCAATTCTTGTACTTGATGATATAGTTAATCAAATGCAAGATGAACTATATATCAAAATGGTTATTAAAGAATTATTAGATAACTGTGATTTAGAAGAGTTAAATTTTATTTCTAAATTAAATAAAAAGGACAAAAATAGAGTTATCAAAGTAATTAAAAATCATGTTAAAGATAATGAAAAAGAAATAAAAAAGCAAAAACAATCTCTTGATGATTTAAAAAAATTACTTACTGAAGAAGGATGATTTTTTAGTTAGTAATGACAATATGACAGGAAATAGAGATATATGGGTATGGTGTAATAAAGGCGTCATTGTTGTCATTGGAAATATAATATTTGTCTAGCAAGCAATGAATTTGTACTCCCGTACGAAATTCGTATGTGGGAATGCCCAAGCCCTAATTAAAAGGAGATGATAATATAGATAATTTTGAAATAACAATAAAAAGTGATGAAGATGGCTTTATTTTATTACAATGCAGTTTATGTGGAGAGTTTTTCAAACTATTGGATAGTGATTTAAATGATGAGGCTACAATAGGCATATGGTGTCCATATTGTGGACTTAATGGAAAAAAATACTACACTGATGAAGTTATAGATATTAGTATGAAAATTGCAAAAAACGAAGCAAATAAAATGATTTATCAGTCATTAAAAGAATTAGAAAGAAAAACGAGAAATAATAAATTTATGACTTTCAAATGTGGAAAAGAGCCAGAGAAGGAAGTTATTACTCCAATAAAACCTAAAATAGAAAATATGGAGATAATAGAATATGAATGTTGTAAATCAAAGGCAAAAATAAGACCTGTTTCTATATCGGCAGGAAGTTATTGCCCCTTATGTGGAGGTGCTAATTTTGAGTGAATTATATGATAAAAAAGAATTAAAGAAACAAAGTAGAGATTTTAGAACTATATCAAGCAGGACACTTACAAGCGATTTTCAAATGTTTGATGCTAATCTTAAAAGACTAATAAATTTTATAGACAATAATGAGATAATAAAAAATTATATTGATTCTTGTATAAGTGAAGATGATGGCTTTAAAATTGAAGATGATGTTAATCAAGTATGTGGAAGTTATAACCATATATTTGATAGTTATATTGGGGAACAACAGGAAGTGTCATATATTTATCAGATATTAAAATATATAGTTGATAACAATAAAGATTGTAGAGCATATACAATAGCATATTCCACATCAAGACAATATCAAGATAAATTAAAAGGATTTTGTGATAATGTTGTAGAGCCTCTTGTGAATCATATTGATAGTAATTATGAAAGGATATTTATAGAAATGGGATATGATGAAGATTCAAAATATGAAATAACAATAAATGGTGGTCAAGTAAATATTGCTAAAGATAATGCATTTATTAATGCCAGTCAAACTAATTATAGTGAAATAGATAAATTAGTAGCAAACATTAGACAAAATATAGGTAAAATTGAAGATAAAGAAATAAGGCAAGATATTATTGATAATGTTGAAGGAATACAGGAAGAATTAAGTAAAAGAGATGTTAAAAAGGGAAGAATAAAATCATTTATTTCTTCATTGCAAATTATTTTACCTAAGATAGGAAATATAATTGAAGTTAGTGCTGCAGTCACTGAGATGATAACCTTTGTACATTCTATTGGACTATAAGAAAATTATAATAAAAAGGAAGTGAAGAAAATGACTGATTTAGAACAAAAGCAAAAAGCAAAAGAGTTTGCAGAGTTTTGGAAAGATAAAGGATATGAAAAGGGACAATCACAAATATTTTGGACAACATTATTAACAAATGTATTTGGCGTAGAAAATATTAGTGAATTTATTGAATTTGAAGATCAAGTTCATATTGATAAGACCACAGGCTTTATAGATGGATATATTCCAAGTACAAAGGTATTAATTGAACAAAAAAGTATTGAAAAAGATTTAAGAAAACCAATAAAACAATCTGATGGTAGTTTACTTAATCCTTTTCAACAAGCAAAAAAATATATTGCTGAACTTCCTGTGTCTAAGCATCCAAAATGGGTTATTACATGTAATTTTAAATCATTTCTTGTTTATGATATGAATAACCCTAACAGTGAACCAGAAGAGATATTATTAAAAAATTTACCTAAAGAATATTATCGTTTATCATTTTTAGTGGATGAGAAAAGTGAGCATTTAAAAAAAGAAGAGGAATTATCATTTAAAGCCGGTGAATTAGTTGGAAAACTTTATGATGCTTTTTCTAAGCAATATAAAGATATAACTAATGAGCAATCGCAAAAAGATTTAAACGAATTATGTGTTAGATTAGTATTTTGTTTATATGCAGAAGATGCTGGCTTATTTGGAAGAAAAAATGTTTTTCATGATTATTTAAGTAAATATGATGATTTAGGTTTAATGAGAAAAAATCTAATTGAATTATTTAAAGTATTAGATACAAAATTGGAAGATAGAGATCCATACTTAGATGATGATTTAAATCAGTTTCCTTATGTTAATGGTGGTTTGTTTTCTAATGAAAATATAGAAATTCCATTATTTACAGATGAAATAAGAGATACATTGTTAGCAAAAGCATCTGATGATTTCGATTGGTCCGAAATATCTCCAACTATATTTGGAGCTGTATTTGAGTCAACTTTAAATCCAGAAACAAGAAGATCTGGAGGTATGCATTATACTTCAATTGAAAATATTCATAAAGTAATTGATCCATTATTCTTAAATGAGTTAAGAAAAAAATTAGATGATGCTTTAGCATATAAAAACGAAAAAACAAGAAATGAAAAATTGATAGAATTTCAAAATTATATAGCATCACTTAGTTTTTTAGATCCAGCATGTGGGTCAGGTAACTTTTTAACAGAAACATATTTATCTTTAAGAAGATTGGAAAATGAAATGTTATCAGCAATGTCAAAAGGTATGATGATGCTTGATATTGCAGATACAATAAAAGTTTCAATTCAACAATTTTATGGAATAGAGGTAAATGATTTTGCTGTTAAAGTTGCTAAAACTGCACTTTGGATAGCAGAAGCTCAAATGTGGACTGAAACCAAAAAAATAATATCTAGTTTTACAAACATTAGTGATTTCTTACCATTAGAAACCTACGATAATATTGTTGAAGCAAATGCACTAAAAATAGATTGGAATGAAGTAATACCTAATACTAAATGTAGTTATATAATGGGAAATCCACCATTTGTTGGTGCAAGATTGATGAGTCCAGTTCAAAAAGAAGATGTTGCAGAAATATTTAAAGATATTAAAAATTACGGAAATATTGATTACGTAGGATGTTGGTATATTAAAGCTGCCAATTACATGAAAAATACCAATATAGAAACTGCATTAGTTTCAACTAATAGTATATGTCAAGGAGAACAAACAACAATTTTATGGAAAGATATGTTGAATAATGGAATAAACATTAATTTTGCATATCGTACTTTTAGATGGGATAGTGAAGCCAGTCTAAAAGCACATGTTCATTGCATAATTATAGGTTTTAGTTATAAAGTTAGAGATAAAAAAGTAATATATGATAACGGAAAATTTAATGAGGCAAAAAATATAAACGCTTATTTAGTTGATGCTCCAAATGTTTTGTTAGATAGTAGATCAAATCCGATATGTAATGTGAGTAAAGCAGATTTTGGAAGTATGCCAAATGATAATGGATTTTTAAGTGATTATTCAAAAGAACAAGTTTTGGAAATAAATACTAAATATCCAGAAAGCGAAAATATGTTTAAATTATTTATTGGAGCAACAGAATTTTTACATAAAAAGGAACGTTATTGTTTATGGTTGAAGGGTATTTCTCCTACGTTAATCAAAAAAGTTCCACCAGTATATGAGGCTGTTGAAAAAGTAAAAGAATTAAGAAATAATAGTAATCGAGAAGCAACGAGAAAATTAGCAGATATTCCTATGTTATTTGGTGAAATTAGACAACCAGATGGTGATTATTTGGTTATACCATGTCATTCATCTGAAAAAAGAAGATATATTCCTGTTGGATATGTAAATAAAAATGTGATTTGTAGCAATGCTAATATATTAGTTCCTAATGCTAACTTATATAGTTTCGGAGTATTGATGTCAAATGTTCATAATTCTTGGATGAGAATTGTTTCTGGAAGAATAAAAAGTGATTATAGATATTCTGTAAAAATAGTTTATAATAATTTTCCGTGGCCCAATCCTACAAAGGAGCAAAAAGAGAAAATTGAAAAAACTGCTCAAGCAATATTAGATGCCAGAGAATTGTATCCAGATAGTTCGTTAGCAGATTTATATGATGAATTAACAATGCCAGTAGAATTAAGAAAAGAACATCAAGCAAATGATGTTGCTGTAATGGAAGCGTATGAATTTAATTGGAAAACTATGACTGAATCAATGTGTGTTGCTGAGCTTATGAAAATGTATCAAAAATTAGTTGATAGTGATGAGTAAAGATTATACTAGAAATCAACATTTTGTTCCTAGAGCGTATTTAAGATTTTTTTCTTATAAAAAGAAGAATGAATATTATGTAAAAGTTTTTGATAAAAAAATTAATAAAAGTTTTGAATCAAATATAAATAATATTGCATCATTTAATAATTTTTATGAGGTATATGACCATTCTAAAAATCATTGGGAAAATTATTATAGTCATATAGAAAGTATTCTTGCAATAATTTTTAATAATTTGATAATATCTTCAAATTTACTACCTAATGAAAGTAAAATAATAAATGAAGATATAAAAAACAATTTATGCGCGATTATTCATATGCAGTTGTTAAGAACTAGAAATGCGCGCTTATATTTTGATGAACTAGGCAAAAATGTTACTAATAACATGATAGATAAAACCGAAGAAGTTTTAAATAGATTATTGACTGAAGAACATTTAATTACCTTAAATAAATATAGAAATAATTTAGACTTTATCCGTTCTGTCGAATTAGATAAATTCAATGAAGATAAGTTTATAAAAAAGTGTCAAATATATTTAAAAAATAAAGTCTGGATTGTTTATAAAAATTTAAATAGTAAAGAGCATCCTTTTGTTACATGTGACAATCCTATTATTTATTATAATTATATTACCGGAAGAACAGGCTTTGGTCATAATGGTATTGCACGAAGTGAAACAATTATAATGTAACCTTTAAATAGAGAACTTTTACTTGTCTTATATCCAGAACATTTATTATTTGGTGGAATAAAAAAATTATCAAACGAATTGGTATTTTTAAATGATATACCATTTGTTATTAGAATAAATAAATTACATTATCTTCAATCGTATAGACAAGTATACTATATATAAGACAAGTTTTACATGCGCTATTCAAATATAATTTTAAAAATATTATTTCAGATTATAAAGGGTTTGGGATTATCCTAAATAAGAATTTCGTACGGGAGTACAAATTCAGTGCTGGCTAGACAATAAATATACTCTTTTAGAAAATTAAGTATTACTATTATGTAAAGAAATAACTAAAAAATATATATTTAAAAGGTATGAAAAAATTCATAAAAGTGATACAATAGTATTGTACTTAGAAACAGATAATAGTTTTATTTAGTACATTCAATTCGGTGAAAGTCCGAGGAACTCTTATTATGGGAGTATTAGCATTGCTCATAGTAATAGCTAGGTAATGATATGGGGTCCTCGTGGTTCGCTAGCAGACAAGCTGCAGCTCACCTACGAGTACTTACCATACATGACGTAAATTGCCAGACATATGGAGATTAATTAAGATTTCAGGTTGCTGCTTTTCCCCTTTGTTTATTAGTAAATATATAAAGGAGGAATGCCTATGAAAAAGAAAAAGAAACAAAGAGTTATTGTTATCACAACAATTCTAGCATTTATTTTTCCAATTATGGTGAAGGTTTTAAACTTAGACTCCAATCAAATGACAACATGTATAGTGTTCTATGGATTGGTAGTTAATTTGTACTCAAATTTTAATTTTGGGGAAGCCCTTCTAGTGAAGCTGAGTATTATCACTTAATTAATTGTTGATGTATGTTTGGCGTTTTTGCGTTAAAGAGGTGAAAAATGAAAACCAAATTAATAAAGAATAATGAGTCTAAATTATATAATAGAGGAAGCAAAAAATATATAGCAGATTTATTATCAGATAAAGATAAAAATATAATTTTTACAAAGAATGATTTGAATAATATTCTTTATAAATACGATAAAAAAGAAATTATATTTTATGAGAATAAGAAAACTAAAAAACAATATCGAAGAGAGCCAAAAGATTATACATCTAAAAAATATAGAAAATTTACTGATGTTCCCGAACCTAGGAAGACAGCATTAAAAAAATTAAATAACTATTTGTCTGAATTGAGTATACCTGACTATGTATTTGCTAAAACAGATGGTGGTTATGTAAAGAATGCTAGACATCATAGAGGAAATACCAATTTTTTGTTAATAGATATAGCTAGTTTTTATCCTAATTGTAAATTTAAAGAAGTTAAAAGCTTCTTTATGTCAGGTGGTGGATTTAAAATGAAGAATGATCTTGCACAAAGAATGGCAGAATTAGTAACTGTACCAGAGAAGAGTAATTCCAAAATTAGAGTAATACCTCAGGGATTTCCTACTAGTACATTAATGAGTTTTTTTGCATATAAAAAAATGTTTGCAGAATTAAATAAGATTGCTTTAGAAAATGACTTGATATTTAGTACTTATGTTGATGATGTGACTTTTTCAACTAATAACGAAGAATTTGATTTTAATTCAATTTTAGAATCAATAGATAAAGTGTTAGAAAAATATGGACATAAAAGAAAAAAAGAAAAGACACAAATTTGTTTATTGAAAAATAGTAAATGTCCAACAATAACTGGTATATGGATAAAAAGACATAAAGTAAGAGCCTCTTCCAAAATGTATAAAAAATTGATTTTAAATTATAGATGGCTTATATCTAACCCTATTGTTGATGGTACAAGTTATTTAAATGCTTGGAAACATTTTGTTGTTTTGGATGGACTGCTAAATACAATTGATTATATTGAACCAGTAAATAAAAGAAAAAGAGACTTTATAAGAGACTATTTAAATAAAAATAGGATAAACTTTATACAAGGGTTATCACCATATACTAAAAAATTTAATAGTAATTATTGGAAATCTAAATTTTATAATGCATATTTAAGTAATAGTTTAGATAAGTTTTATATTGCTAATAAAGATAGATTAACAAAAAAGAGAACTAAAACATAAAAAAAATAGTTCTCTTTTCATATTTATATAAATTTACTTATTTTCAATTTTTTAATTTTAATAATTTTTAAATTGTATTTAATTTTTAGTATATATGCTATTTGTGGTATTAATTCATCAACATTACAGCTAACATTAAATATATCTAATGCAGAGTTAATATGATTAATTAATGGACAGTCTGATAAACAATTTCTACTATATCCATTTGCTAAATAAAATGCTATTGCGTCAGGTATTACAAATTTAATAAGATATTCATTATAGTTGTTATAGAATGGTAATAATATTTCTTCAAATTCTTTATCTGTAATATCTTCTTTATCTTTAATCATATTTCATCTCCATAAATAATCTCTTTTAAAATCATTTCTTCAGCAATACTTTTACAATTGTTAATTTTTTGAACCCATAGTAATTGATTTTCAGATTTTAGTTTTTCTGTAATTGATGCATCTGATTTTATTAGGCTATTAACTATGTTATTAATTCTACCTTCAGCAATTATACCGACTGAAAAAAGATGTTCATTTAATTTATCTTTCATAAGTAATTCTTGATATAATGCTTTCTTATTATTTTTTAAGTATTCTAATCTTAACAATCCATATTTATTTAATTGTTTATTTTCTTTTTCAGGTAGTGTTAAATTTGGTAATAAATAATCACCACATTTTTTATAAGTTATTTTCATAATATTTATCCTTTCATTTATATGAAGAATTAATAATAGTATTAACATTTTTAGGTACCCATTTAGGTACTCAATTCGTAATATTGATTAAAATTATATAATATTTAATAATTAGATTTAATTTAAAATTGCTTGAAATATAAGGAAATTAACTAGCAATAATTTATTTTATGTGCAATATATTTTTGCCCCCTGAAGAGCCGAGAAATCGGCTCATTTTTTGTTTTAAGCCAGTATTTATAAGGATTTATGATTTTTAAAATTGTAATTTTTGGCCCAATTCTGGTCAAATTTTATTTAGCATATTTACACATTTTGGCCAGTATTACAAGTTCTTTGAGGATGTTTTAATAATACAAAACAAATTATGTTAAAATCATTATTAATGTATATTAATTGACATATTTGAATATAATAGAAATGCAATAGTATTGACAAATAAAAAATATTTTGATACTATTGTTATACCGGAGAGAAATCTTGTCAGGTCTACACGCAAGTGTTGAACGAGAGTTTAATCGTATTCTTAAATACGACGCCTTGTGTGGGAAACTATCCTTTATGGATAGTTTTTTTGTGCAATAAAAAAGCTTTTAAAAAGCTATTATGGTAAAAATAATTTGACATCTAAATATTCTAATTTTTTCAACATTGTTAATTTATCTAAGTCAGACAAAATAATTCTTCTTGTTTCGCCTGCAATAAAATCAGAAGCTTGTATTGATATGTGTTTATGAGAAAGCACATACATAAGATCAATATTTAATTTTGAAAAAAGAATAGGCTTGTGTATCATATTATATTCTAAGTTTGTCATACCTATTGTTAATTCTTTTTCAATGTCTTTTATAAATGCTCTGTTAGTATTTGTTGCTGTGGCTTGCTGGTCTATTCTAATAATTAATTTAACAGGTAGATTTGGATCTATTTTTTGATCTTTAATTAATTTATCGATAACCTTCTTTATAATAATTCTTTGAGTATAATCCCTATACCTTCCTCGTGAGTCTTTATCATTCATAATTGATGTGTTGACTCTTTTATTATCAATAATTACCGCAAAACAAGTTTCTTTTTTTATTAAATTCCAAATCCACCTTTTATGTTGTGGTTTAATATTAGTGTCTTTAATCTCTGGACATTTATGCTTACATTTTGATATATCAGAACGACAATACTTACATTTAATTTTATTTAAAATACTTTTATACTTTCGTCCAAAATTTTCTTGATCCAACTTGTTAGTAAATACAATTCCTCCATATATGCAACATCTTTCATTGGAATGTAATACTCCTGAATCGTCCATATTTATATATATTTCTTGATAATTAATCTTCATTGTTACACCGACCTTCTGTAATTTCAAAAAATATTATATCATAAACATTTATAAATGACTATTTAATACAATTAAAAATTGCTTTTTTGCTCATTATTCATATCATCAATAAGTGCTGTTATATCAGTTAAAGCATTCTTATAAAGATGAGTATAAGTATTGAGCGTTTCTTCTATTTTAGTATGACCTAAGAATTTAGAAACTGTAATAATATTAGCACCTTTATAAATTAATAAGGAAGCACATGAATGTCTAAAGTCGTGTATCCTTATCTGTTTAACTCCAGCTATTTCACAATTGCGATTTTTTCTAGCTGTAATAGTACTGCTTATTTGTGGTGCAATATCTCCAATTACAAAATATGTGTCATTAAATCCAAAAAGTATTTTAGAATCGCTTTCTTTAAGCAATTTTAAGTCATTTAAGAGCACTTTTGTTAATGGTAGAACTCTATTACTCTTAGCTGTCTTTGGCGGCGAAAATGACCATCTAGAATGACAAGATTGCTGAGTTATTTGTTTGTTTATATTTACAGTTCTATTTTCAAAATCAATATCTTTCCATGTAATACCTTTTAGCTCACCAATCCTTAATCCACAGTAGTAGAGTAGTTGCTATGCACATCTAAATTTAATATCTTTTTCGACAGATAAAAACTTTTGAAATTCATCGTAAGTAAAATATAACATTTCTTTTGAAAGTTCGTTTGGATTATTAAAATTATGCATTTTTCTATACACGTGTATAAAACTGAAACCATACCAATCAGTTGCATAATTTAATAATGACTTAAGGAACTTATAAATATCATTTTTATATCGTGTAGAAATGTTACAACTATTTATGTATCGTCTCCATCTTTCATATACTTCGATGTTGAAATCCTTAAATTTAACATTAGCTATTGTATCTAAATATGGATGTTTATTTTTATAGCCATACATAGTTGTTTCTTTAACTATAGTGGATCTGTTTTCTATAAACAAATTAATAAGCTGACTAAATGTTAAAGAGCTAACACTAGCTTCATTTTGAGATTTGATCAAGAATTCTGCTTCTGCTTCTTGTGTCTCATGTTTAGTCATATATCTTTTAGAATAATATTGAGCTCTTGTTCCGTCTAATTTTTTATATTTTGTTCTAAAATACCAGCACTTTCCACTTTCGGCAGGAACTTTATCTTTATATATAGGTGTTTTTAATCATCATTCCTTTCTAAGGAATATGGCCAAATTAATGAAAAGTTGTAAGAAATTACTATTTTATGATATAATTTTATTTAGATAATTAAATGAAATCAAATGGATGTGAGGTA
>ERZ834722.2389-NODE-2389-length-14852-cov-6.052375_pt1 | contig 14852 bp, 7 predicted proteins | sample MGYA00519576_ERZ834722 | MGnify/ENA primary metagenome ERZ834722 (study PRJEB31850, sample SAMEA3708759) | human gut metagenome | biome: human gut; feature: human-associated habitat; material: faeces | place: China | collected 2014 ...
CAACTGTCGGACGAATACTTCTTAGTATACCGGAATCTAAAGTATAGTAATGCAAAAGATTGCCATTCGAGAAGAAAATAATAATCGGGGACGAAAAAACAGATAGGCTATTGTGTGCTACCTTGAAAATAAGCATTATTTTTGTGCAACTAACTATATAGTCATTATACGCATGAACAAACACATATTGTCATTCTACCTTTTTTTCTGCCTTTTTCTTTTTCCCCCTTTGGTCGAAGCAATTGCCGGCTGGAATAGCTTTATCGTCAATTTTGATAAAAGTGTTTATGGTAAGGGGACCCAGACTTGGCAGATAGCACCCTATGATGACAAGTGGGTATATTTCGCCAACAAGAACGGTATGGTGCAATTTGATGGCAATGTCTGGAATGTGTTTCCATTGAACAATGCTTCCGATGTGCGTTCCGTTCTGGCTTCTGCCACCCAAAAAAGAATTTATGTGGGGGGCATCAATGAATTCGGCTATTATGAACCGGATACGGACGGTTCTTTGGCCTATCATTGCATGTCCGATACTTTGGAGAGTTCCGTTCGTTTTCTTGGAAATGTGTGGGGCATCCATGAGACAGACAATATCTTGTATTTCCAAGGGGACGGGTGCGTGGTGAAGTACCTGAACGGCAAATATACCGCCATTGAAATGAATGCCAAGATAGACTGTTCCAATATGGTCAATGGTATTCTTTACATCGGTACGGACAGAGGCGTATGGCTTTTGGTTGGAAACACTTTTTTCCCTCTTCAGGGTGCCGATGCGTTGGCTTCCAAGCGTATTCGTGGCATTATACCTTATAAGAAAGGTGTTCTGGTGGTGACTGCATACAACGGACTTTACTATTGTGACGGGCGTACGATGGAACCGTTTGTCACCGGTGCCGAAGAGTTTATGCGTGAGAATGAAGTCTTTTGCGTAGCCAAAAAGGATGATAAGATTGCCTTGGGAACCATTCATAAAGGATTGGTACTGGTGGATTGCAGCACCATGCAACTGAAATATTTCAATGAGAACAACGGCTTGCGTAACAATACGGTGCTTTCTGTCTCCTTCGATACGACCGGAAACCTCTGGGCCGGTCTGGATAGCGGCATTGACTACGTCTGTCTGAGTTCTCCTTTTACGAATCTCTATTCCTATCCTTATTCTTACGGCACGGGATATACGGCGGCGGTAGAAGGCGGCTATCTTTATTTAGGCACCAATCGGGGGCTGTATTACACTTCTTATCCGGTACAGATGAACGGCGATTTGCCGGATATCCGTCCGATGCCCCAATCCAGCGGACAGGTCTGGAACCTTTGCCGTATAGGTGATGAACTCTTCTGTCTGCACGACCGTGGTATTTTCCTTATCAATGGTACTTCCGTAAAACGTGTGACGGACATTACCGGCGTCTGGTGTTGCCAGCTTGTGGCAGGACGTACGGACCTTATGTATGTCGGGGTATATAACGGTATTTATTTGGTTGGGAAAAAGAATGGAGAATGGCAGGTGGTTGGCAAGATTGAGGGTATGAACGATTCTTGCCGTCTTTTTGAGCAGGAAAGCGATAAGGTGATTTGGGTGTACAATACAGATCATGTTACCCGTGTGGATTTGGATAATGATTTGACAAAAGCTGTCCGTATAAAGGAATATAGCGCGAAGGATGGTTTTCCGGTAGGACGTGATATGTATATAGCGAAGATAGAAGACCGGGTGTATTTTGCCACTCCCCGGGGAATCTATAAGCATAATCCTCATAAAGATGTCATGGAGCCTTGTCCGGATATGAACAACCTTTTGAATGGCACCACGGCCTATTCGCGTATCTTGGAGTATCACGATAAGTTGATAAGTTTGAGCCCTCACGAAATCTGTATTGCCAATCTGGGTACCTATAAGCGGGGGGCGAATACAAGCATTAATCCCATCCAGCAATCGCTGATTGAACTGGTACCCAGTTTTGAAACGATTATTCCTCTTTCAGATTCGCTGATGGTGGTTCCTAATGAAGGAGGTTTCGCTTTATTCAGTATCCCGGCTGTAAGGGAGCGTCAGGATCGTAGCCATTCCTTATATATAAGGAACATGTATCTGTCTTATCCCAAGGATTCATTGGTATATACCGCAAACTTTTTAGGAGAGAAGCCGGTTCCGGTGATAGCTTATTCCATGAATTCCGTTCGTTTTGACTATGCCCTTTCTTTCTTTGCGGTAGGAGATGATGTCCGTTTTCAATATCGTCTGAATAAGGGGAGCTGGTCCGATTTTACAACGGTACGCACCAAGGAGTATAGTAATCTGTCGGAAGGTGAATATACGTTTGAAGTTAAGGCGGTCTTTCCTGACGGTACGACATCATCGGATACAATCGCTTTCCGTATACTTCCGCCGTGGTATCGTAGTGCTGCTGCATACGTTTGTTATATCATCTTGGCTTTGCTTGCCTTATGGTATGTCTATCGTTGGGATGATGTCCGTGTGAAACGGAAGAAACAGCAGGCGGTAATCGAGAAAGATAAAGAGTTGCACGATATGGAAAGGGAGTACGAAGAGGAGAAAGCCCGTCAGGAAAAGCAGATTATGCAGCTGGAGAAAGAAAAATTGGAATACGATTTGCAACATAAGAGTCAGGAAATGGCCAATCTGATGATAAACTTTGTCCGTAAGAATGAAATGCTGACTGAAATCAAGTCAGAGATACTTAAAGTATCTGCCTTGCTGAAGGGTGAGGGGGCTCGGGAAGGAAAACAGCAACTCATACTTATTAATAATAAAATAGACGGTAATATACAGAGTGATGAGGTTTTGAAGCGTATTGAAGACCAGTTCGATTTGATACATAACAATTTTATGAAACGTCTTCATGCCAAGCATCCTGAACTTTCCCACAACGAACGCATGATGTGCGCTTATCTAAAGATGAATCTTTCCACGAAAGAAATAGCACCTCTGCTGAACATTTCGGTTCGTGGAGTTGAAACAATCCGTTATCGTCTTCGTAAGAAGTTCGCTTTAGAGAGAGAGGATAGTTTGACGGATTATTTAAGCAATAAACTGTAGCCTTTAGATATTAACTTCCTTTAAAAGAAGGAAGAGTATGAAAGGGAAGAATGTTAAATTTCTCCCTTTTGTGTTATATAACATGTTGTGACGTAATACTTAAAAGTATATATTAATTATTGATTATTAGTAAGTTATTTGCTGATGACGTATTGATAACGTATTTGAATTTCAGATTTGACGTATTTAAGAATGATTGTTTTTTATTTGTTTTATTGCATTTTACTCTATGTTTGCACTGTTCGATTGAGAACAAAACCGAGAAACGTTAATCTTAATTTAGTAAAACTTATGAAAAAGTTATTATCAGTTTTATTTCTGTTAAGCTTTACCTTGGCTTCTGTATATGCCCAAAATATACAGGTAAAAGGTACAGTGGTAAGCGGTTCGGATAATGAACCGTTGCCTGGAGTAAATGTGGTAGTTAAAGGAACTACCAATGGTGGAATTACTGATTTGGACGGTAATTTTACATTGTCGGTTCCTGCCGACGCAACACTTTCTATTACCTATATTGGTTTTAAGTCGCAAGAAGTAGCGGTAAATGGAAAAAATTCCTTGAAAATAGTTCTTCAGGAAGATTCAGAAACGCTGGACGAAGTAGTAGTGGTGGGGTATGGTGTTCAGAAAAAAAGTGTGGTAACAGCATCTATTGCCAAAGTTAGTAGTGAGGATTTGGAAAACAAATCTCCGGTGCGTATGGATAATGCATTGAAAGGTTTGGCTGCAGGTGTGGATGTAACTTCAGCTTCTGGTCAGCCGGGTGATTCTCCTCGTGTACGTGTACGTGGTATTGGTACTATCAACAATAGTGATCCGCTCTACATTGTAGACGGTATGCCTATTGGGGGTGGTCTTGATTTTGTAAATCCTAATGATATCGAGTCTATCGAAGTGTTGAAAGATGCTGCTTCTGGTGCTATCTATGGTGCGCGTGCTGCTAATGGCGTTATTCTAGTAACTACCAAAAAAGGTAAGATGGGTAAGGCACAAATTAATTACAATTTTTCTTATGGCTGGCAGAGTGCATGGAAGAGACGTGATGTGACTAGTGCGACAGACTATGCTATCCTTCAGAATGAAGCCAATGTGAATGGTGGTCAGGCTCCAATTTATGCAGATCCTTATAATTTGATTGATGCTAATGGAAATTCTATCAAAGGATTTGGCACTGATTGGCAAGATCTTGTTTTCTATGACAATGCTCCGGTAGTGAATCATGATGTGACAGTTAGTGGTGCATCGGAAAAAGTAAATTATTATTTGTCTTTGGGGTATTATTCACAAGATGGTATTGTTGGTGGTAATCACGGACATTCTAATTATGACCGTTTGACTATTCGTTCCAATACTCAATATAATCTAATTGATGCATCTAAAGAACGCGGTTTCCTTAATAAATTGGATTTAGGTGTAAATTTGGCTTATATGCGTACGCATTCAACAGGTGTTGGTACTAACTCTGAATTCGGTTCAATTTTGGGATCGGCTCTTTATCTGTCTCCTATTTTGACCCCTACATTGACTGGTGATGCAGCTGAAAAGATGATTGAAACTTATAAAGATTTTGATTTGCCTCGTGATGCAAATGGTGATCCTTATACAGTACCTGGCTATGGAGGAGCTTATCAGGAAATGAATAATCCGCTGGCTATGATGACATTGACTCCTACAAAGAATTGGTCGCATAAGTTTGTTCCAAAGTTTTCTATTGATCTTCAATTGTGGGATAATTTGAAGTATCACTTCAATTATAGTGCTGATATGGGATTTTGGGGTAATGAAGGGGCTACTAAGAGCAAGTATTATCTCTCAGCTAATAATAAGGCAACACATACTAATGCATCTTCATTCAAGGCACAGAATGTGACATGGCAGATTGAAAACACATTAACTTATGACAAAACTATCGGCAAACATACATTTGGTGTTGTATTAGGACAGTCTGCTCTTAAATATAAGGGAGATCAACTTGGTGGTAACCGTTGGAATCTGGTGAATCCTAATAAACCTTCTATTGATTATGCTACAGGGAATGTTGAATATACAAAGGATGCAGATGGTAATATTACTGGTGCTACAGTTCAGTATGGCGTTTATGGAGGTCCTTATACAGAACATAGAATGTCGTCTATGTTTGCTCGTTTGAGTTATAACTATAATGAACGCTATATGATTCAGGCTACAATCCGTCGTGATGGTTCAAGTCGTTTTGGTATTAATAATAAATATGGTACGTTCCCTTCAGTATCTGTGGGATGGAATGTGACAAATGAAGAGTTTATGGCTGATACGCGAGAATGGTTGTCTAACTTAAAGGTTCGTGCCAGTTGGGGTAAGAATGGTAATGATAACATAGCCGAATTTGGTTATACTTCATTGACGGCCATGGGTAACAATGTCCTTTTGGGTAAAGATGCCATCAAATGGAACGGTTCTAAAGCACAACGTTTGGCAAATCCTGATTTGAAATGGGAAGAGAGTGAGCAAACTGACTTAGGTATTGATTTGGGATTCTTTAATAATGCTTTAACATTCAGTGCTGACTATTACATAAAGAAAACCAATGGCATGATTATTACGATGCCTATCCCGAGTTATGTAGGTGAAACTAAACCTCTTGGTAACGTAGGTGATATGGAAAATAGTGGTTTTGAGTTTGAACTTGGCTATAAATGGAATATTGCTGATGCTAAATTTGCAGTAAAGGGAAATGCTACTTATCTTAAAAATGAATTGAAGAATTTGGGAAATGATACTGGCTATATGGATTTAGATGGTATTCAAGGATTCTCTGGTGGTGGTACACGCGGTTCTAACGGACAACCTTTCCCCTATTTCTATGGTTACAAGACTGACGGTGTTTTCCAGAATATGGATGAAGTTCGTGCTTATGTCAATAAAGATGGTAAAATGATTATGCCGGATGCGGTTCCTGGTGATACACGTTTTGTGGATGTAAATGGTGATGGTAGCATCTCGGCAGATGACCGTACTAACATTGGTAATGGTACTCCGGATTGGACTTATGGTTTGAATCTTAATGCTGATTGGAAAGGCTTTGATTTTAATATTTTCTTCCAAGGTGTAGCTGGTGCTGATGTGTTTGATGGCACTTATCGTACAGATGTTGCTTCTGGTAACTATCCTTCTTGGATGTTGGGACGTTGGACTGGTGAAGGTACTTCTAATAAGTATCCTCGTCTGGCTGTCGGTAATGCAACGAACTGGATGGTATCTGATCTTTATGTTTGTGATGGTTCATATCTTCGTCTTAAGAATATTACTTTGGGATATACATTGCCTAAGACTCTTACTCGCAAACTTACTATTGAACGTCTGCGTGTGTATGTGCAAGCTGAAAATCTTGTGACTTGGACCAAATATTGGGGATTTGATCCTGAAATTTCTTCAGGTGCAACTTCTCTTGGTGTTGACCGTGGTATTTATCCGCAGGCTCGCACATATACAGTAGGTGTAAATGTTTCTTTCTAATCTAAAAATAAGAACTATATGAAAACAAATAAAATATTAGCAATAGGCTTACTTGCTGCCGCTACAGTGTTGACTACCGGTTGCAGTGACAGTTTTCTTGAGGTGGAAAATCCGACAGGTGAACCATTGGAAGATTATTATACTACGGATGAGCATATTCAGGAAGCTCTGATTGCCGCCTATGACCCTCTCCATTGGCCAGATTGGGGATTGGGACAGTACAATGCCTTGAATATTGACGGTGAAATTATGGGCGATAATTTTTGGGTAGGTGGTGCAACCAAGACCGATATGCAGAATTGGCATATGTTGTTTAATTATGAGGCTAATGAAAATAATACACTTGGCTCTCTTTGGACAGTGGACTATTCTGGTATCAAACGTTGTAATGACTTACTGAAATATCTTGATTGGGGTACTGATGTTACTGAGGCCAATCGTAAACTCTATGAGATGCAAGCCCGTTTACTACGTGTTTTCTATTATAATATGTTGTGGCATTATTTTGGTAATGTACCTTTCTATTTGGAGAATCTTTCCGAACCTCCTTATACGGCTCCGCAATATACTGCCGATCAGGTTTATGCTGAGTTGATCGCAGAACTTGAAGCTGTAATTGACTCTAAGGTGTTACCTTTGAAATATTATAAAACAATCAAAGAAGGTAAAGAAGTTGACGACGAAGGTCAGTTGGGACGTGTCACTCAAGCTATGGCTTATATGGTATATGCTGAAATGGTAATGTATCAGAATGATGAAAGTCGTTTCTCAAAAGCTTTAGGTTATATGAAGGAGCTTATTGATAGTCCTAGCTTTAGATTGAATCCTAGTTTTGCCAACATCTGGGAAACGGAAGGTGAATGGTGTGACGAATCTATCTGGGAAATTAATTATGAGCAAACTAATAACGAACGTGGCTGGGGAAGTCCGTTAGCTGTTGGTGGTACAGTGCTTCCTACTCTGATTTCTCCTAACTCTTTCCCAGGTGATGATGGTTGGTCAAAGGGTAATGATGGCTGGGGATTTATGCCCATGCGTCTTGAAACTTATCAAATGTTTAGTGAACAAGACAAACGTCGTGATGCAACTTGCTGGGTGATTGCCGAAGATGTAGAATATACGAAACGTTATCAAGATACTCATATTTGGTTACAAAAATATCGTCCGTATGATAAGAACTTCAAGCAGTCTTCCGGTGACCAGAATTTGAACTATAATAACAATTATCGTTATTATCGTTATGCTGAGACATTACTAAATGCTGCAGAACTTTCTCTTCGTACAGGTGGAAGTGGTACAGGTGAGGCTAAGACATGGTTGAACGAAGTTCGCACCCGTGCCGGTTTGGCTGGACTTGCAAACGTTACGGTTGACGATGTACTTACAGAACGTCGTTTGGAATTTGTAGGTGAAGGCAAGCGTTATTTTGATTTGGTACGTGCTGAAGGAATCAGTGGAGCATCAGCCAGCAATAAGGCTACTACTGCACTGGTCCCCGATGAATATGGTTACCGTACTAATTCTTGGACTGCCAAGAAGAAATACATTCCTATTGCACAAGGAGAGTTGGATTCCGATCCGGCTTTGGTTCAGAATGCTTATAAATAGTTTACCATAACTCCATTAATAAATAATTGATATGAAAAATATATTTAAATATATGGCAGGCGTGTTGGTTGCTGGTTTTGCAATGACTTCATGTTCGCCTGAAGATTTTACGGGAGCCAATGGCAATATCCCACAAGCATCGGATTATACTGATAACTTTAAAGTTACTGTAGATCAGACAACCAATTATGCAAACTTTGAATTTACTTCTGCTCCTGGAGTGTCTCCTATTTGGATAATTGACGGCGCTTATCAAGCCTCATATGGTTTTTCCAAATATTATCGTAAAAAAGGTTCATATACAGTAGAATGTAAAGTAAAGAACGCAAATGGCATTAGTGATGGTTCGATAACCAAAACCTTTGAAATAGAGAAGACTATTATGAACGGTTTTGGTGGTTTTGTGGAAGATAGTGAATTTAACATGTTTAAGGGAGTAACTTTCAATGTGGCATCTTTCTACTATGCTCCAGGATGGGGGCAGATTGCAGATCCAAAATATACTTATCAGAATGGTGCATTTGTTGTTTCCTTACCGGAAGCTACTACCGATCAGTGGCAAGCTCAGATGCATGTGGAATTGGATAAGGTAATTGCTTTGTCAGTGGATAAAACCTATGATTTTTCGGTGATAATCACTTCTACTACCAAACATCCGGGCGTGACGGTTAAAGTACAGCAGAAAGGTGATGACAATACGTTTATCAATATGCAGCGTGTGGCTTTAGATGCTAATGAGCCTAAGTGTATATGGTTCAGTAACGTACCCGGTGTGAATATTACCGATTTGAAGTTTGCACTTGATTTTGGTGGTAATGAAGCTAATACGGATATTACTTTGGAAAGCTTTGTCTTGAAAGACCATGCTAATGATGACGGTACGGAAATTCCTGAAGTACAAGAGCCTGAACCTTCTTGGGTGAAGGTGGATAGTGAAGACAATCTTTGGAACGGGGCAACCTTTACCAATACTTTCTTCTATGCAAACCCGGATTGGAGTGCTAGACCTAATCCAGATTTAGTGGTGGATGGAAATGCTTATACACTCACTTTCCCTGATGCTACTGAAGCACAATGGCAGAACCAGTTCTCGTTTGTTACAGATTTGTCAGCCGATACAGAAACTGCCTATGATTTCTGTGTCACTCTAAATCCTAGTACTGATTTGAAGGGGGTAACAGTAAAACTGGTTCAGACTGATGAACCTGATGTCAAACATGATGATAACTTCTTCTTTGCAGAACAGACGGATTTGTTGGGTAATGAAGATAATAAATTTTGGGTTGCAAATAAAAAGGCGCCTAAAGATATGCATGCTATATCTTTAGTCTTGGATTTTGGTGGAAATCCTGCTGACACAAAAGTGACTATTAAAGATATTATTTTCCAGACTCATAGAGATTGATGGCTAGTATTAGATAGAATATTGGTCTGCTAAAAGCAGTGAATAATAAAAAGGGGGAAGGATGTGGGTTATCTTGGCAATTGCTGGAGTTTCATCCTTTCCCTTTTTCTCTACTTATGTTGTAAAATATATATATATATGAAATACTATTGTCTATTATCTATTCTTTTGTTTTCGTTGATTGCTTGTGGCAGTAGCGATGACAAGGAACCGCAATCCGAGGATGTTACCATTAAATGTTCTCCTGAAAAGATAGAGGCTGTTGCACAAGCTAGCCAATATGTGGTGAATGTGGTTTGTTCTGGTAAAGAGTGGACAGCTTTTGCCTCTGATGATTGCAGTTCATGGGTCAAAGTAAATGTAATGGGTTCTTCTTCTAGCCAAGGCACAGCGACAGTTATAGTCAGTGCTCATACGGGTACTACTTCTCGTACTGGTACGGTGGTGGTTAAATCTGGTGCTACTCGTGTATCTATTCCTCTTACGCAAGCGGCTCCTTTATCAGTGTCACAGACTGAGTTGTATTCTAATTCTATAGGAGAATCTTTTGTCTTATCTGTTATTGCTTCTGGCGAATGGAATGTGAAATCCAATGATAGTTGGATTAGCGCAGAAAAAAATAGTGGGGAAATTGTTGTGACCACTTTAGCTAATGATGCAAAGATTTCCCGTACGGGTACAGTTGAGGTTGTGGCTGGTGCAGAGAAAGTAACGGTAACAGTTATTCAAGAATCGGCTGAAGATCTGGATATCAATACTCCTGAGGGGTATCGGTTGGTTTGGCATGATGAATTTAATGAGGGCACATCTCTTGGCAATGATTGGACACACGAGGTTCAAGGAGCAGGGTGGGTAAATAATGAACTTCAAAATTACGTCAATGGTTCTGCTGACGGAAAGCGTGTGACAGAACTTGTGGACGGTAAGTTGAATATTAATTGTTTCAAAGGCTCCGATGGTAAAATTTACTCTGGTCGTGTGTATGCTAAAGTGAATACTGGTTGGGAATATGGCTATTTTGAAGCACGTATCATGTTGCCTGAAGGCAAGGGGACGTGGCCGGCTTTTTGGATGATGCCAGTTGGTAATGACTGGAATACTAACCCATGGCCCATGTGTGGTGAAATAGACATTATGGAGGAAGTGGGAGTCGTACCCAACGAAGTCTCTTCGTCTATCCATACGCAAGATTATAATCATACTATAGGTACGCAGAAAACACATGCCATGACTATAGAACAGGCAGAAGGAGAATTTCATCTCTATGCTTTAGAGTGGACAGAAGATGCCATCACTACATACGTGGATGGCAAGGTACAGTTGGCTGTTACCAAGCAACAATTGGGAGCTGGTCATAATCAATGGCCTTTCCATTATGCTTTCTATCCCATTCTGAATCTGGCTTGGGGCGGTGATTGGGGTGGAATGAACGGTGTGGATGAGTCTGCTCTTCCTGTAACGATGAAGGTGGACTATGTACGCGTGTTTCAGAAAAAATAGAGCCTTCATATTTAAATAAAATTTAAATATGAAGGCTGAATGTTTTTTATTTATAACATAAATACCTTATGCTTTAGGACAATTGATAATGAAAAAAGAAAAAATATTTATTTTTATCTGTTTAGTTTTGTTGTCTGCCTGTTCTCCTTCTTCTTTAGACGGCATTGTAATAGAGAAAGCGGCAGACGGTTATAAACTTTCCATTGACGGAAGAGAAACCTATATTAAAGGCGTAGGCGGCACATATCGGTTGGACATTGCCGCCCAGAGTGGTGCCAATGCCTTCAGAACCTGGGGAGGTAATGTGGAGGAGATAAAGAAAAACCTGGCATTGGCTTCGGAGCACAACATGTACGTAATGCAGGGAATAGGCATGACCAAAGACTCTATACGCTATTACGATGATGAATATAAGAACAAGATGCGCGAAGAAGTCCGCTTGTTGGCAGAAACGTTCAAGAATGATACGAGTTTGCTGGCTTGGGGTATTGGCAATGAAATTGAGTTGGGAAATGCTAATATAGCTGCCGCATGGAATTTTGTGGAAGAACTGGCACAGCTGATTAAGTCGATAGACAAGCGTCATCTGGTTTCGACAGTGATTTCCTACAATCCGTCGGCATTGGACTCTGTGGCAAAGTATGCTCCGTCTCTCGATTATGTGGGCATCAATGTATATGGTCCGATGGGAGAGGTGCAGGCTGTTGTTGACCGGTCGGACTACAAGGGTGCATTTATGATTACCGAGTGGGGACCGACCGGTTGGTGGGAAACAGCGTCAACCGAGTGGAAGGCACCCATAGAGCAGACCAGTGAAGAAAAACGGCAGGTATACGAAGAGCGTTATACGCAATATATTTCTGCCAATCCCCGTTGCTTGGGCTCTTTTGTATTCTTGTGGGGACAAAAAGAAGAACGTACGCCTACCTGGTTCAGTATGTTTGTAGAAGACACGGTGGATATGCTGCCTCTGAAAGGAGAAAAGACTCCTATGGTAGAGGCTATGCAAAGGGTGTGGACTGGTAAGGAACTGGATGAAACGGCTCCGGTAATTCTGGGTATGATGACTGTCAATGGGAAGAGTGCTATTGATAATGTCCGCATCAAGGCAGGTGCTTCATTGAAAGCAGAGGTTGCGGCCATAGACAAGGAAAATGATTCTCTGACTTATGTTTGGGAAGTGCTTAAAGAAGCTACAGTGCTGGGCTTTGGAGGTTCTTATGAACCGCGTCCGGAAAGAGTCGGTGAGGTGGCTATGTCAGATAAAAATGTGTATGAGACTGCAATTAAAGTTCCCGGAGAATATCGTTTGTACGTATATGTACTTGATAATACGGGCTTTGTCTCCACAGCAAATATTCCATTTCAAGTAATAGATTAAAGATGAAAACAATGAAAATGCTCTCTGCTTGTTTGTTGCTGCTTCCTTTTATATCTTGTACTCAAGTGCAGGATATAAAAAATGATGCAGTCATCGAGCAGAAAATAGAAACGCTGTTGTCCAGTATGACATTGGAGGAAAAAATTGGGCAGATGAACCAGATTTCTTCTTATGGCAACATAGAGGATATGAGCGGATTGATAAAGAAAGGTGAAGTCGGGTCTATCTTGAATGAAGTAGATCCGGTGCGTGTCAATGCCTTGCAGCGTGTGGCAATGGAGGAGTCCCGCTTGGGCATCCCCTTGCTGATGGCGCGTGATGTGATCCACGGTTTCAAGACCATATTCCCTATTCCCTTGGGACAAGCGGCATCTTTCAACCCGCAGGTGGCTAAGGATGGTGCACGGGTAGCGGCTGTGGAGGCTTCTGCTGTGGGTATCCGCTGGACATTTGCACCGATGATAGATGTGGCTCGCGATCCCCGTTGGGGGCGTATGGCCGAAGGATGTGGCGAAGATACTTATTTGACTTCGGTGATGGGTGTTGCTATGGTCGAAGGTTTCCAGGGAGATTCGCTGAACAGTCCGACTTCCATAGCCGCATGTCCTAAACATTTTGTAGGTTATGGTGCTGCCGAGGGCGGGCGTGATTATAATTCCACTTTCATTCCGGAGCGTCGTTTGAGGGATGTATACCTTCCTCCTTTTGAAGCTGTGGCCAAGGCAGGGGCAGCCACTTTCATGACTTCGTTTAATGACAATGACGGAGCACCGTCTACCGGAAACACTTTTATTTTGAAAGATGTGCTTCGTGGTGAATGGGGATTTGATGGAATAGTAGTGTCAGACTGGGCTTCGGTAGCCGAAATGATGGCACATGGCTTTGCTGCCGATTCTAAAGAGGCAGCAATGAAGGCGGTGAATGCTGGTGTGGATATGGAGATGGTCAGCTATACGTTTGTCAAGGAATTGCCGGAATTGATAAAAGAAGGTAAGGTCAAGAAGTCTGCTATAGACGATGCCGTGCGGAATATTCTGCGTATCAAATTCCGGTTGGGACTGTTTGATAATCCTTATGTGGATGAGAAACGGATAGAGGAACTTTATGCTCCTTCTCATCTGGAGGCTGCCAAGCAAGCTGCTGTGGAATCGGCCATCTTGTTGAAGAACGAAAAGAAGACATTGCCTTTGCAATCTTCGGTAAAGACGGTTGCTGTGGTAGGTCCGATGGCAAATGCACCTTATGACCAATTGGGTACCTGGATATTTGATGGTGACAAGACAAAAACCGTGACACCGTTGAAGGCTATCAAGGAACTGGTGGGGGACAAAGTGCAGGTGATATACGAGCCGGGTCTGACTTATAGCCGTGACAAGAATATGGCAGGTGTTGCCAAAGCCGCTGCTGCCGCTGCACGTGCTGATGTTATTTTGGCGTTTGTAGGCGAAGAGGCTATTCTTTCAGGAGAGGCGCATTGCCTGGCCGACCTGAACCTGCAAGGTGCGCAAAGCGAACTGATTGCCGCTTTGGCGAAAACAGGAAAACCGGTGGTTACTGTCGTAATGGCAGGGCGTCCGTTGACCATAGGAAAGGAAGTCGAACTCTCGTCAGCTGTACTTTATTCGTTCCATCCCGGAACCATGGGAGGACCGGCATTGGCCGACTTGCTGTGGGGTAAGGCTGTGCCAAGTGGCAAGACTCCGGTGACTTTCCCGAAGATGGTAGGACAGATACCGGTTTATTATGCTCATAACAGTTCCGGACGTCCGGCTACGCGGAATGAGGTTTTGCTGAATGACATTCCGTTGGAAGCGGGGCAGACTTCGTTGGGATGTACTTCTTTCTATATGGATGCAGGTTTCGATCCGCTGTATCCGTTTGGCTATGGTCTGACCTACAGTGATTGTGTGATAGATGAAATACAGCCGGAAAAAGAATATACTTACGAAGATGCTGTAAAAGACGGTATAGAGATAAAAGTACATGTGGAAAACAGGGGCAGTTATGATACAGAGGAAGTACTACAGGGCTATGTGAAAGTACAGAGTCCGAATGAAGTGTTGCATCCGAAGCTCGGTGTTTTTGCAAGGATCCATATAAAAGCCGGGGAAGGACAATGGATCAGCCTGCATATTTCCAAAACTGCATTTTCTACTGTAACAGAGGATGGCGAACGTGTCTATGATGGTAAAAAGGCGCAGATCTTTATTGGATTCGGACAGCCTGATGAGCGGACAGCAGAGCTGCTTGGTGTCAACAGTCTGTCATTTGAAATCTGATAAAATTTTTACTATGGAATAGGCAGAAGGATCATACATAAATAATAAAAACAGGCATACACTGAAATAGAAAAATACATGATGGTGTTTGAAATGGGAGAATTTACATCTCAGAATTAT
>ERZ834722.2435-NODE-2435-length-14606-cov-7.252216_pt1 | contig 14606 bp, 9 predicted proteins | sample MGYA00519576_ERZ834722 | MGnify/ENA primary metagenome ERZ834722 (study PRJEB31850, sample SAMEA3708759) | human gut metagenome | biome: human gut; feature: human-associated habitat; material: faeces | place: China | collected 2014 ...
GGACGAAGTCGTTCTTGTTCTTCTTGTTCTCGTCCTCCTCCACGCCTTCGCGCACGCCGACGGCGAGGTCTTCCTCGTTGTGGTCGTTGAAGATATAGTAGCGAGAGAGCTTGCTCGTGTCGAAGTACACATTGCCGCCGGCGATATAGGCATAGCCGGTGTCGAGCAGCTTCGTGATGATCTTGATATAATCGTCGATCAGGCCCGTTGCGGGCTGGACGACGTCGGGGCGCTTGATGTTGAGCTTCTTGCAGTCGGCGAAGAACGCGTCGGTATAGAACTTGGCGATCTCCATGACGGTCTTGTGCTCACGCTTGGCTCCCTTGACCATCTTGTCCTCGCCCTCGTCGGCGTCGCTCGTCAGGTGGCCGACGTCGGTGATGTTCATGACGCGGTTCACGCTGTAGCCCGAAAAGCGCAGATACTTTTCCAGCACGTCCTCCATGATGTAGGAGCGCAGGTTGCCGATGTGGGCAAAGTGGTACACGGTCGGGCCGCAGGTGTACATCTCCACATGGTTCGGCGTATGGGTCTTGAATTCTTCCTTTTTATGGGTCGCGGAATTGTATAAATACATGATAGATCTCCTTTGAGAAGATGAAATAACGGATTTAGTCCGCCTCTTTGAAGACGTCGAGGTTCTTTGCGAAATACTCAATGCCGGAGTACACGGTCGTCGCCACGATGACCGCGATGCACACGACATTCAAAAGGTTGCTCTGGAACACCAGCATCAGGCACAGGCACACCATGGTCGAGGCGGTCTTCACCTTGCCCGACCACGCGGCCGCGATGACACGCCCCTGCTCCACGGCGACAAGGCGCATGCCGGAGACGGCAAATTCGCGCAGCAGCACGATGGCGAGGCACCAGCCGGGCATCTGCCCACATTCGACAAAGTAGCACATTGCCGCCATGACGAGCATTTTGTCCGCCAGCGGGTCCATGAACTTGCCGAAATTTGTGATCTGATTATAGTGGCGGGCGATGTAGCCGTCGGCAAAGTCCGTCAGGCACGCGACGATGAAAATACCGAGCGCCCACCATCTCGCACCCGCGAAGTCCAGGTACAGCACCACTAAGAATACGGGGATCAGCGCAATGCGCAGGATCGTCAGCTTGTTTGCAGTTGTCATTGTCTCTCTTTCCTCCTGCCTTGCAGGGCATTTACTTATTCGACCGCTTCGCCGGTCAGCTCGCCGTCCATCGTGCCGGTCAGGCGGACATTGACGAACTCGCCTGCCATGATATCACAATTTGCGGAAAAGTAAATCTTTCCGTCGATATCCACGGATTCCGCGTAGCTGCGGCCGACAAAGGACTGCGCCTCCTCGCTCCAGCCCTCGCACAGCACTTCGCGCACATCGCCGAGGACGGATTCATTGTATTCGTCGATGATATCGCTCTGCACGTCGACCAAAAGCTCCGTGCGGCGCTGGGCCTCCTCCATCGGAACGTGCTCCATCGTCGCGGCCTTCGTCCCCTCCTCGGGCGAGAACGGGAACACGCCCGCGCGCTCGATCTTCTCCTCGCGCAGGAAGTCGCAGAGCTCTTCGAACTCCTTCTCCCCCTCGCCGGGAAGACCGGCGATGATCGACGTCCGCAGCACAAGGCCCGGGATGCGCGCGCGCAGGTCGTGGAAAACCTTGCGGATGCTCTCTTTCGTGTCGCGGCGGTTCATTGCCTTCAAGATGTCGTCGTTGCAGTGCTGGATGGGGATATCGAGATACGGCACGATCTTCTCTTCCTGCGCGATCGTGTCGATCAGCTCGTCGGTGATGTCATCGGGATAGAGGTAGTGTAAGCGGATCCAGTGGAAATCGAGCTTGCACAGCTCACGCAGGAGTGCGGCAAGTTGGTGCTCGCCGTTCAAGTCCGTGCCGTAGCGCGTGATGTCCTGCGCGATGACGATGAGTTCCTTCACGCCCGCGGACGCAAGCTCGCTCGCCTCGTCCAGAAGTTCGTTCATCGGGCGGCTGCGGTAACGGCCGCGCAGGCGCGGAATGACGCAGTAGGCACAGCAGTTGTCGCAGCCCTCGGCAATGCGGAGATAGGCATACCATGGGGGCGTGGATAAAATACGTGCGCCGCCCTGCGGGCAGTTCTGAATGTCGCCCATGTAGCAGGGGCGCAGCCCGCCGGGCGCCATGACCTCATCGACCGCGCGGGCGATCTCGCCGTAGCTGCCGGTGCCGAGCACCGCATCGACCTCAGGCAGCTCATGGAGCACATCGTCCTTATAGCGCTGCGCCATGCAGCCGGTGACGATGATCTTTTTGAGCTTGCCCTCTTTTTTGAGCTCCGCCATCTCTAAGATATTATCGATGGCCTCCTCGCAGGCAGAGGCCAGAAAGCCGCAGGTGTTGACCACGGCCACGTCCGCCCCCTCGGGCGAGAGGACGACGTTGTGTCCCGCGTGCTGCACCGTGGCCATCATCTGCTCGCAGTTGACCTGATTTTTGGCGCAGCCCAGGGAAATGAAAGAAACGTTATAGGGCATAGAACCCCTCCTGATCGTAAACTAATTGTAAAAAATAGCCAAACGACTACTCTTCGTAATCGAATTCCGTCGCATTCTCGCTGATTTGGGCGATTGCCGCGCGCACATCGCGCCACGCAAAGCCCCGCCGCAGCAGCATGTCGGACAGGCGCTTGCGCCCCTTTTCATCGAGCACGCGGCCCTTTGTCTTCTGCGCGATCACGCGCGCGATGGCCTCCTGCGCGTCGAGCGACTGCGAAAGCGCGTCCTCCCACAGTTCGCGCGGCACGCCGCGGCGGTAGAGCTCATCGCGAATTTTCGCCTCGCCATAGCCCATGCCGCCGTAGTGGCGCACAAGCATTGCGGCATACTCCGCGTCGTTCAGCGCGCCGATCTCCTCGAGCCAGTCGCACGCCGATTCGGCGTCGGCCTCGGCCGCTCCCTTTTCCTTGAGCTTTTTCGAAAGCTCTTTCCTTGACAGCGGACGGGACGAGATCATGTTCGCCGCGCGCACGCGCGTTTCGCTCCGCGCGCCGGACTGCTGCAATTCTACCACAGTCCTATCGTCAATGTCCAGTCCTATACATAAACCGAAACGCAGAAGCTCGCTCTCGGTGATCCGGAGGAGGTCTCCCCCCTCCAGATACACGAGAACGCGCTCCTGCTTATGCTTCGATCGTTCGATCTTCTCAATCTTCATCCTTGAAATCGTCGGCGCTGACGTCCACGGCGCGGCCCGCGGCCTTTGCCGCCACGCGGGACTGGCCCGTCATCAGCTTGTCGAAGTTGCGGCGGATCTCCGCTTCGAGGTTATCGGCGATCTCGGGATTGTTTTTCAGATACTGCTTGGCCGCGTCGCGTCCCTGACCGATGCGCGTTTCGCCCATCGAGTACCACGAGCCGCTCTTCTGCACCAATCCGAGCTTGACGCCGAGGTCGATCAGTTCGCCGATGAGCGAGATGCCCTCGCCGTACATGATGTCGAACTCCGCCTCGCGGAACGGGGGCGCCATCTTGTTCTTCACGACCTTGGCGCGCGTGCGGTTGCCGATGATCTCGCTGCCGTTTTTCAGTGCCTCGATGCGGCGCACATCGATACGCACGCTCGAATAGAACTTAAGCGCGCGGCCGCCGGTCGTGACCTCGGGGTTGCCGTACATGACGCCGACCTTTTCGCGCAGCTGGTTGATGAAAATGACGATGGTGTTCGTTTTGCCGACCGCGCCGGTCAGCTTGCGCAGCGCTTGCGACATGAGGCGCGCGTGCAGACCGACAAAGCTGTCGCCCATCTCGCCCTCGATCTCCGCGCGCGGCACGAGCGCCGCGACGGAGTCGACCACGATGACGTCGATCGCGCCGGAGCGCACGAGCGCCTCGGTGATCTCAAGCGCCTGCTCGCCGGTGTCCGGCTGGGAGACGAGCATATCCTCGACCTTGACGCCAAGCGCGCGGGCATAGGTGATGTCGAGCGCGTGCTCGGCGTCGATGAACGCGACCTCGCCGCCCGCCTTCTGCGCCTGGGCGAGCACATGCAGCGCCAGCGTCGTCTTACCGGAGGATTCAGGCCCGTAAATTTCGATGATACGGCCCTTGGGCAGGCCCCCGATACCGAGCGCCAGGTCGAGCGCCAGCGAGCCCGTGGAGATGGCCTCCACATTGCTCACGGTGTTGTCGCCAAAGCGCATGATCGAGCCCTTGCCGTAGGTGCGCTCGATCTGCTGCATCGCGGTCTCGATCGCCCGCTTCTTGTCGTCGGCCATCGCCGCAGCTGCCTTCGTCTGAGACTTTTCTGCCATGTTCGCGTTCCTCCCGATTCTTTATGTAAACTAAATTTGCTTCAAATGGTCTCCACGCGCGTGCCGTACACCACGCGGGGGATGTTGTTGAGGTCCTTGACGATCTGAATGTCGCCAAAGCCGTGCGAGCGCATGATGCGCAGCACCTGATCCGCCTGCCCGATGCCGACCTCGAAAAAGAGCATGCCGTTTTCACACAGGGCATCGCGCCACTTTTCGCAGATCACACGGTAGAAGTCGAGCCCGTCCGCGCCGCCGTCAAGCGCAAGGCGCGGCTCGTGCTCGCGCACGGAAGCGTCGAGCGTGTCGATGTCCGCGCTCGGGATGTACGGCGGGTTGCTGACCAGAAACTGGAACTCGCCCAGCGTGCGCGCGGGCTTTTCCCGCGCGTCGATCTTCAGGCTTGCCACCCGCGCCGTCAAGCGGTTGCGGCGGATGTTCTGCCGGCAGATCTTGAGCGCCTCTTCGTCATATTCGCCGAGCAGCACGCGCGCGTTCGGCAGGTTTGCCGCCGCGGCAAGGCCGATGCATCCGCTGCCCGCGCAGAGATCCAGAATGCGGCAGGCCCCCGCGCCGCGCGCCGCGTCGATGAGCTTTGTCGCCAGTACCTCGGTATCTGGGCGCGGGATGAGCACCGCGGGCGAAATGTCGAGCGGCAGACCATAGAACTCCCACTCGCCGATGAGGTAGGCCACCGGCTCGCCCGCCAAATGGCGCTTGACGAGCTCACGCGCACTCTGCTCCACCTCTGGCGAGGCGTAGAGCGAGCCGTCGCGCACCAGCTCCTCGCGCGTTTTTGCCGCCGCGGCGCAGACGAGCTCGCGCGCCGACTGCGTCGCCTCCTCGTCGCCCGCGCGCCTCAGCTCCGTGCGCAGGTCCAGATAGAGATTATTATATGTCGTTGCCATGCTTACCACGCATCCTTGCCTTTTTCTTCGGGAATGACCAGCTCGAGCGCGCGGATGGCGACCTCGAGCATGCTGTCGTCCGGCTCGTTGGTCGTAAAGTTTTGCAGCCACAGACCCGGACGCGCCAGAAAGCGCGTCACCTTGTTGTCGTGCCCGCCGACGTAGCGGTTGAACTCATACGTCACGCCCACGATTGGAATGAGCAGCAGCAGGTGCAGCGCCACGCGCACCCACATGTTGCGCCAGTTGACAAAGCTGAAGACAAGGCTCGAGACTAAAATCGACACGACCACGACCACAAAGAGAAAGCTCGTGCCGCAGCGCGGATGGTGGCGCGGCTGGATGCGGCAGTTTTCGACCGTCAGCGGCAGCCCCGCCTCGTAGCAGAAGATCGTCTTATGCTCCGCGCCGTGGTACTGGAACACGCGGTAGATGTCCTTCTGCTTGGAGCACAGGATCATGTAAGCGAAGAAGATCACGAGCTTGATGACGGATTCGACCAGATTGTGCACCGCCGCGCTCTTGATATACGGGTCGATAAAGCCGGCCAGAAACGTCGGCAGCAGGAAAAAGAGCAGGATCGTCAGCCCCAGCGACAGAAAGACCGCCAGCGCCGTGATGAATTTCTGCATTTTTTCGTTGCCGAGCTTTTTTTCAAGCCACTGGTCGAATTTGCTCGGCTCGGCGACGTCCTCGTCGGGGAAATAGTCCGCCGAAAACATCAGCGCCTTGACGCCCTTGACCATCGAATCGACGAACGTCACCGCGCCGCGGATGATGGGTAAGCCCAAAACGGGGTACTTGTCGCGCACGAGCGTCAGCTCCTCGACCTTTTCGACCAGCCCGTCCGGCGAGCGGACGACAATAGCCTGCTTGCCCGGACCGCGCATCAAAACTCCCTCGATCAACGCCTGTCCGCCGATGCTCGTGCGGAACTTGGACGCGGAAGCCTTGTTTTTTGCTTCTTCTGCCATGAATGGTTCTCCTTTTTCTATGCGATATCATACCACGGGTTTTGCAAGAATGCAACACCCGTTCTATTTTTCACGACATGGGCAGCGAGATCGTCACGACCGCGCCGCCGCCCTCGGCGTTGGCGATGTCGAACGTGCCGCCGTGCAGACGCACGATCTCGTCACACACGGCAAGGCCGATGCCGCTGCCGCGTGCCTTCGACGAGCCCTTGTAGAATTTCTGCTTGACGAACGGCAGCTCCTCCTCCGGGATGCCGGGGCCGTAGTCGCGCACGCGGATGACAAATTTTCCATCCTCGCACGCGGCGCTCACGTCGATGCGCTTTCCCGCGCCGCCGTGCTTGGCCGCGTTGTCGAGCACATTGCAGAAGACCTGCTTCATGCGCTCGCTGTCTGCCACGATCGGCGGCACATCCTCGTCAGGGCCCTTGTAGCTGACCTCGATGCCCTCCTGCCGGAAGAGCTCGAAATAGGTGTAGATCGCGTCCTCGAGCTCGCTGGCAAGATCGACGCTCTCCACGCGCAGCGTGAAGCGCCCGTCCTGCATCTTCGTGAATTCGAGCAGCTCCTCGACCATCGTCGTCAGGCGGCGGGACTCTTTCAAAATGATGCCGAGGCCGCGCTTCGTCTGGTCGATGTTCGCGCCGGGGTCGGCAGAGAGCGTCTCCGCCCAACCGCTGATGGCGGTCAGCGGCGTTCGCAGCTCGTGCGAGACCGACGAGATAAATTCCTGCTGGATCTTCTCGGCCTGGCTGATCTTGAGTGACATGTCGTTGATGTTGTCGACCAGCTCGCCGAGCTCGTCGCGGTAGTGGTTCTCGATCATGATGCCGTAGCTGCCGCCCGAAATGCGGCGTGCCGCGTCGCTCACGACTGCGACGGGCTGGACGACGTTGTTGATAAAAATAGCATTCGACGCCGCAATCAGCGCCATGCACACGAGTGCCGCCGCCGAAGCGAGCAGCGACTCGACCAACACGCGATGCTGCGCCTCGCGCAGCGATGTCACGTACCGCAGCACGCCGACGACGCGGGAGTTAAAAAACAGCGGATACGACACCGCGAGGATATTCTCCCCCGTCTGCGGATCGCGGCCCTGAAACGACGCCATTTTGCCGCCGATCGCGTTGTCAACGTCGCTCGTGCCGGGCAGCGTGCCCGCTGTCAGCCCGTAGGACGAGACCTGCACGCGTCCGTTCGTGTTGATGAACTGGAGCTCGATCGTGTCCTTTTCTTCAAACGTTTCGGCGGAGTACGACGCGAGGCGGTAATATTCGCTGTAGCTCTTCACGCCGTAGCCCGTGAAGGTCTCCGCCGCGATACGCGCGCGGCTCTCAAGGCCCGAGCGCATCGCATTGTAATAGTATTCCTGCACGCCCACGCTGAAAAGCGCCACCGCCAGCACCAGCAGCAGCAAGATCGGCAGCACCGCCGAAAACATCCACCGCTGACGAAGGCCACGGATGTGCAGCGCCGAAGCAAAGCCTTTTCGATTGTCCGGCATCGCTGCCCCTCCTTCGTTCGGTGCGCTCACACCGTCCATTTATAACCAAAGCCCCACACGGTGGAGATGTACTTCGGCTCCTGCGCGTCATCTTCGATCTTGAGGCGCAGGCGGCGGACATTCACGTCCACGATCTTGAGCTCGCCAAAGTAGCCCTTGCCCCACACGGCGTCGAGAATTTCCTCGCGCGCGAGCGCCTTGCCGCTGTTTTCCATAAAGAGCTTGACGATCGCGTACTCGATCTGCGTCAGCTTGACGCGCTCGCCGTTTTTTTCAAGCGTCCGGTTCGTCAGGTTCAGCAGAAACGGCGGCTGATACAACTCTCCGGTATGCGTGGCCGGCGTGTTTTCGCCCATGCGGCGCAGCAGCGCGTCCACGCGCGCGGTGAGCTCGGCGGGCGAAAACGGCTTTGTCACATAGTCGTCCGCGCCGGTCATCAGGCCCGTCACCTTGTCCATCTCCTGCGTGCGCGCCGTCAGCATGATGATGCCGACCTGCGCGTTCGACATGCGGATGCGGCGGCAGACTTCGAACCCGTCGATGTCCGGCAGCATGATGTCGAGCAGGCACAGCTTCGTGTCGGGATTTTCCTGCAATTTTTGAAGCGCCTCCTCGCCGCACTCAGCCTCCACGACCTCGTAGCCCGCACGCTGCAAATTGATGACAATAAAACTACGGATACTGGCTTCATCCTCCAGCACCAGCACTTTTTTCATATCGTTTCTCCTCTCAGTTGTCTCCCATCGTCCATTCCGCCGTGATGAGCGAGAAGCGCTCGCGCAGCGATTGCTCATCAAGCGTGATATTCCATGCATCGCCGATCCGTGCGGCGTATACCGCCTCCACCTGCTGCGTGAGCACAAAGCGGCTGCCGATGTTGGCAAGTCCCTCGCGCGCCTCACCCGTCAGGGTGTAGACGGTGAGCAGTTTCTCTCTCAGTCCGCCCTCGCCCGCGCGGTAGAAGGACACAGCGGTCTCGCCGCTGCCCGCGCTGCGCTCGACGGTCAGATGGTCCTTGTCCCACTCGTCCGGCAGCACAAGGCTCCAGCCGTCCGCCACATTGTGGAAGCAGCTCTGCACGTCCGTCACCGTGCCGTCGATGCTGTACTGCTCCCAGACAACGTAATACTGCAGCTCGCTCTCGCGGTCAAAGCGCTGCAAGGGACGTGTCTTCGGCGCTTCGGTCACGCCGTCGCTGTTTTCATCGCGCGGGAAAAGGCCGAGGAAAATTTCCTCCGCGGGTACCTGATTCGCGTCCGCGCCGAGGGCGATGTTCTGCAGCCGCCCGCTTCTGAGCGCCAGCACGTCCGTCACGGTCAGGTTGTCGCCCGTCACGCCCGTCACGAACAGCGCGTTCTCCCCGCCCGTCAGCGTGCCGGCCGTCAGGCGGCTCAGCTCCGCCACCGAGGCGGACAGGCGCAGCGAGGACTTCGCGTGCAGCGCGCCGTCATCCCAGTCGTAGTAATCGACGCGCGCCGTACTCTCTTCGTCGCTGCAAATAATTAAAAGTTCCTGCTTCCCGTCGCCGTTCATGTCGAGGTTCGCGTAACGGGAATAGCCCGTCGTCAAAAGCGACTCCGACGTGCCGGGAGAGAGCGGATAGATGGCAAGCCCCTGCACATCCGAGCTGCTCTTGTAGCCGACCAGGATCTCCTTGAGCCCGTCGCCGTCCAGATCCGCGTAGTTCACGCTGTAGATCTGGCTCGATGCGCCCTCGATCACGGCGTAGCGCTCGTAGCTGTCGCCGTCGGCTTTGAAGATGTAGATCTTCATCGGCTTTTTGTCGCTCGCGCGGCGGAAGAAGGCCACCGCCTCTTCGCTGCCGTCACCATCGAGGTCGATCATCTGCACGCTCTGCAAATTGCTGCCCGACGTGGGCGCGGCATACTCCGCGCCGTTTGTGAGCAGCGCGTCGATCTGCGATTCGAGCGACTCATACTCGCCCGCGAGCTTCGGCAGGCGGTAGAGCGACGTCTCCGGCGTCGTGAACATGCAGCCCGAAAGCAGCAGTGAAAATAATCCGATCACCAGCAGTTTCCCCGCGCGCTTCATTCTCTCCGCCTCCTTTTTCATACAGATACCAATACAGAATTATCATAGCACGCCGCCGCGCAAAAAGGTAGCCCCTTTTTGCGCATTTTCCGCAAAAAAGCAGCGTTCAATGTCCTATCTAAGCCTCATCAAAGCGAAAGATGCGCCTTTTGCGCCCACCGGGCGCAAAACAGCATTCTAAAAAGCACGCATTTTGTGCTCCCTGAGCACAAAACAGTGTCTCCGCACGCACTCCCCCGGCGCATTTCGCGCCCTGCGGGCGCGAAACAGCCCACCGCACCCAAGCGTCGCAGACTTTCGCGTCCGCAGACGCGAAATAATTTTAATCGTCATTTCCAACGACATGCGCGTTGGAAATGACTCTTCTCAGGCCGCAAGTGTGGAATTCGCCCGCCGACGGCGGGCGAATTATGCGCGCAGCGGCCTGCAATCCCCCTCTAAAATGAAAGGGAACGGCTTTGCCGTTCCCTTTCATTTTAGAATTTGTACAATACTGTCGCCACCTGCGCCCTCGTCATTGCGCCGTTGGGGCGGAAGCTGCCGTCGCTAAAGCCCGTAAGGATTCCCATCGTGCTGAGCGTGCTCACGTACTCCGCCGCCCACGACTGGATCGCGCTGCTGTCGGTGAACTTGAGCGCGCCCTGGGCGTAGCCCTTTTCGGTCAGACGACCGAGCATCGTCACCGCCTCCTGGCGGCTCACGTTGGCCGTGGGGTTGAAGTAGAGCTTGCCCGAGCCGTCGGAACTGCCCTTGATGATGCCGAGCGAGTACATCGCCTTCGCGCCGTTCAGCGCCCAGGATGCGATCTCATTCGTATCGGCAAACGGGAGCTGCACGGAGGAATGATCCTGCGAAGAACCTAAGTAACGCGCGAGCAGCACGGCAAATTCCTGACGGCTGATGTTCGTATCCGGCAGGAAGTTACCGTTCGAGCCGTTCGAAATGCCGCTGCGCTTGAGATACGTGACCGCGTCGTTCGCCCAGTGGTCCTGCATATCGGCAAAGGCCGGCGTCGCGCTCGACGTACCGGCGTTCACGCCCGCGCGGCTCAGGTTGCCGCTCGCGTCGCCCGCGACCACATTCACGCGGTGCTGCGCGCCGTCAGCGGCGGGAAGCGTAATGCTCAGCGCGCCGCTGGACTGGTTATAGGTGTAGGACGTGTAGCTCTTGCCGTCGTAGGTCACGCGAATGGTCGGGATGGCCGCGCCGTCGATGTCATCTTTCACCGTGCCGGTCACAGTGTTGCTTGCCGCGTTGTACTGGAGCGAGAGCTTCGGCGCGGCCGTGTCGGTCAGGCCGCCGTAGGAGAGCACGAGCTGGTCAAGGTACACGGCGCTGATAAGCTCCGTGTCCGAAGAGACCGTCATGCCCGTGATCGCGGTCGCCGCGCCGAGGTTCGCCGTCAGGAGCTTCCAGCCGGAGAAGTTGAGCGCTCCCAGGTTCACGCTGCCAGTATCCGTCACCAGCGCGAGCTGCGCTCCGCTATTGTCGCCGTAGACCCAGAAGTTGAGCTGGTCGTAATTTGAAGGAATGGCATAGTTGAGGCCGATGTAGGCGTTGCCCTCGCTGCCGGTCGCATAGTCAAGCCGTGCGGAGGCGTAGCCGTTGTGCACGCGGGTCATCTCACTGTTGTAGGAGAGCATCGCACGCGTGCCGGTCGCGGTCGCGAACGAGGTCTCAAAGCCGTCGAGCGTGCGCAGGGCGCGCGCCGTCACCGTCACAGGGACCGTCACGGAAATGCGGCCGAGGCTCGCCGTCACGCTGCCGCTGCCGATGCTGCCGGACGCCGTGAACACGCCGTTTTCGATCGTGCCGACATTGCCCTGCACGGTCCAGGTAAAGCCCTTGTTGTCGCCGAGCACCGGCAAATGGCGGTACATCGCCGAGGCGGTCAGCTTCGCCGTCTCGCCCGCGCTCACGGTGATGGCGCTCACGGCCTTGCCGTTCTGCTGGACGCTGATGCTGTCAGGCTGCGTCACGACCTCGATCTCAAGCTCTGTGCTCGCGCCGCCCGCGCGCGCCGTCACCGTCACGGTGCCGGATTCGGGCGCGGTCAGGACATTGCCGTCGATCGTGCCCCGGTCAGCGCGCAGCGTCACGTCCTGCGAGGACATCGGGATATAATTCGTGTCAAGCGCCGTCGCGGTCAGCTTGACCTGCGCGTTCGGGAGCACGCGGGTGCTCTCGCTCTCAAGATACACATGGCCCACGGAGTTCGTCGGGCGGCTGTCCGCCACTAAGAAGAGGTGGTTCGTCACCGCGCGCTCGCTGCCGCCGGAGGGCTTGTTCACAAGAGAAACCGTCGTGCTGTCGGGCTGCGTCGCGACGAGCGCGGTTGAGCCGCCGCCGTCCAGACTCAGCGCCGTCACGCAGCCGAGCTCGATCATGCGCTGCGCGACCTGCGTCAGGCTCGCGCCGATGGAGTAGCCCTTCCGGCGGCCGTCGATGGTGTAGAGCACAAGGCTGCCGTCGGCCTTTTGACCGATGGCGGTGCGCGGCGCGGCGCCGGCCTCAAGCCCCTTGCAGACCACGCCGTTCTCCACGAGCTGATAGAGCGCGCCGATCATGTAGTCCACGTCGTTCCAGCCCTCGTCCGCCGCGCGGACGGTGACGGTCAGCGTGTCGCCGACCGCGAGCGCGCGCAGCAGAGCAAGGTTCTCCTCGCCGGAGAGGAGGTTCGCCGTCAGGACGTATTTGCCCTCGGGCACGGCGGTGTCGGTGGCCTCGGGCAGGATCTCGTCCACGGTGAGCGTCAGCGTTTCGCCGATGCTCAGGCGGCCGTCGACCGCCGAGCAGACCACGTCATAGCCCGCGGCGTTGGTGCCGGTGGAGCGCCGGGCGTTGAAATCGTAGGTGTAGAGGTAGATGCCGCCGTAGGAGTAGCGCACCTGATTGACGGCGGCAATGGAAAAGGACGTGTTGGCGCTCTCGACCTGCATCGCCAGCGCCGGAGCGCCGAGGATGGCTGTGCCGTCCGCGCGGAAGCCGACGGCATAGTTGCTCGCGGAGGCGACGCGCAGCACGCCATCGGTCATCACCGTGCCGAGCGGCGCGCCGTTGAGCGTATCGTAGTAGTCGCCGTTGATGCCCGCGACCACACGCAGGCCCTGCTCCTCCAGTTTTCTGGCGGCGGCGGAGACGGTGCTCGTCGCGGTGGTGTAATCGCCGTAGGTGACGATGGGCGTCACGCTCGTGTTCGGCGTGTAGACGACGTAGTTTTCCTGCCGCAGGTCGGAGAAGGTGTTGCTCCAGAACGTGCCCTCGCCGAGCTCGGTGCCATGGTTGAGCGTCGTTGAGCGCAGGTCAAGGTCGTCGCCCAGCGCTTCGGAGGCGAGCGCCGTCGGCGCGAGCGTCAGCAGCAGGGTGAGGGATAAGAGAAAGGCGGTGCATTTGCGGGACAGTGCTTTCATAATGATCTCCTTTTGAAATACGGCACATACCTGTTTTTGCTATGCTTTTGCACAGTAAAAGTTGACATAACGTTACTATACCATGACGGCCCTTAAAAGTAAAGACGAAGAAAGACGGAAAAAAGTTCCGTCAAAGCTCCATTGTTTCCAAAAGATCGACAAGGATGGCGTTGGAGACCAGAAAGCCGCGGGGCGTGAGGGCATAAAAGCCGCCGGAAAGATGGGCGAGGCCGTGGGCTTCACAATTCCGGAGAATGCGCCGCGCGGCTTCCGGCAGTGTATCCGCGGCGACGCCGCGGGTCGTGCGGAGCGCGAGCATGACGCGCTCGGTCTCCCGCTCACGCGCCGAGGGCGCGGAGCGCTCGGAATAGACGGTGTGTCCCGCAAGGTAGGCGTCGAGATCGCGCGCGAGCGCGAAGCGCTCGCCGCCGAAGTCACTGTGCGCGCCGGGGCCGAAGCCGAGGTATTCCGCGAGCGTCCAGTAGCGGCTGTTGTGGCGGGACGCCCGTCCCGGGCGGCAGAAGTTGGAGATCTCATATTGCTCATAGCCCTGCCGCGCGAGAAGCCCGACTGCGGAGAGGTACATATCCGCCTGCGCGTCGTCGTCCGGCAGCGTGAAGCGCTCGCGCCGCGCAAAGAGCGGCGTGCCCTCCTCGACCTTCAGCCCGTAGCAGGAAAGATGCTCGGGCGCGAGCGCGAGCGCGGCGTCAAGGTTTGCCTGCCAGCGCGTCATCGTCTGCTCGGGCAGACCGTAGATGAGGTCGAGACTCAAATTGTCAAAGCCCGCGGCGCGGGCGTTCTCCACCGCGCGGACGGTCTGCGCGTGCGTGTGGACGCGCCCGATGCGCCGCAGCTCCGCGTCGTCCGCGGACTGCATCCCGAGCGAGAGGCGGTCGAAGCCTGCATCGTGCAGCTGCCGCAGGGCGGAAATATCCTGCGCGCTGTCGGGGTTGGCCTCCAGCGTGATCTCCGCGCCGGGGGCGACGCGGTAGCTTTGAAAAACCGCGTCCAGAAGGCGGCGCAGGCGGTCGGGGCCGAGATAGCTCGGTGTGCCGCCGCCGAAGTAAACGGTGTCTACGATGCAGTCCGCCGCGCGCTCCCGCCACGCGGCGAGCTGCGCGGTCAGCGCGGAGACGTAAGCGTCCATCTGTCCCTCGGCGCGCGGCAGGGAGTAGAAGTCGCAGTAAATGCACTTCGCCTTGCAGAACGGAATGTGGATGTAAAGCCCAAGTGAGCGCATGGTATCACCTCGCGTCCATTGTAGCCGATTTTGCGGGGAAAGGCAACGATGGATAAAAATACTCCCGCTGGAAATGCTATGCCAAAAGGAGTGATCTTATGGATATGTCACCGCAGGAATATCAGGCGTATATCAAGCAGAAGTCGCCGAGATCCCCCATCGTCAAGGATACGGCGCTCGCCTTTCTGATCGGCGGCGCGATCTGTGTGCTCGGTCAGCTCATTCTGGACGGCTACAGGTCCC
>ERZ834722.2440-NODE-2440-length-14581-cov-4.684428_pt1 | contig 14581 bp, 17 predicted proteins | sample MGYA00519576_ERZ834722 | MGnify/ENA primary metagenome ERZ834722 (study PRJEB31850, sample SAMEA3708759) | human gut metagenome | biome: human gut; feature: human-associated habitat; material: faeces | place: China | collected 2014 ...
ATTTCTATTTTATCACAGTTTGCTGTCTTTTTACAGACTTTTTTTCAGAGGCTCAGAAAATCAGAATCCCACAGTGGAACTGTGACAAAGCCCTTTTTGTAGTCGTATTTCAGCGGCTCAAAGTGGTCAATATTCGTGCGGAAATACTTGACCTTTGCCATGCACAGCTTATTGATGCGAAACAGCAGACCGATCACATCCGTTCTTTTAAAAAACGCATCCTTGAAAATAAGATGCTTGTGGGAGTTTTCACGGTCAGAATACCATGCGTTGTTTTCATGTATCAGATGATGTTTTTCGACCAGCAGCATTTTCTCATCCACCGTCATCGCTCCTTTCTGTGTGGCAGCATTTCCACTCATTCAACCCTGTCCAGAATTCCGACATTCCTGACAGTGTGGTTTTCTGCAATTTTACGCCATTTAATTTCTGACAACCAATCGGCTCATTCAACCCTCGAAAAACATCTAATCGACATAATTTCGTAAGTGCGTGTATCTGTTCCGAGTGTCTGATTTGCCGTTAGATTGCTTTCCAAATACAGAAAAAACGGCGCTTATCTCGGATGCGTCAAAAGACTGTCAGCCGAAAAAGTGCGTAAAATTGGGCGTTTTCAGCCTATTCCCTTGACATCAATACCACGCACTCAACGTGGCTCGATATGACAGTAAGTATGTCAAAGCCACATTTCTGCCTTTGCCTGTAAGTGGAAACATATCCACAGGAATTTTTCTGTACATGGGAACATATCTATTCAAACAAGCAAAAGAATGTTTTAATCAAATTTACACTTTTTCATTTTTTCTGTTTTTTTCCCAGGCATTGTTCCATATATAATGGTAATATCTATATCCTTTGTCGCTGAATATATTGCTGGATATAACTGTCTTGTTTTTAATAAGTTCTTGTTTGTCCTATGGTATTTATCTTTTGGTAGCATTGGGTTCTTTGCATGAACAACCTCCCAATTTTTAATTCCAATTGGAAATATTCCATCGCTATCAGTATCTATTCTATCATATTTCAAAATTGTTCTTCGCACATTATCTGATAAGCTATATTCGAACGGGATTTTATTATTTAAATGATTCACAAAATCCTTTATGCTAAATTGTCCTTTACCTCTTCCAATATCGAAATAATCTGCAAATTCTTTGTATTTCTCATTTCCTTCTATGGTAAAACGATATCCTTTCTTTATTGGAATGGATAACATATCACCATGACCTCTTTTTATAAAAACCAATTTCCAAAGTTCAGAATCTCTTGTGTCAAAAATCACATCTGATACTATTCCGTTATATGTATATTCAAACGTACCAATTTGCACATCGATTTTTCGCATAGATAAATAAAATGTTTTTAGTACTTCTATACTACCACTATAATAAAATTCCATGTACTTCCTCCTCATATTTTTCCCGGCATTTTATGGCACTCATCTAAATACTTATGTGCAAAAGAAATCAAAGTTAAAATATCAAGTGCCTTGTCTTTATCAACCTTCCAATTAATCTTAGGCGTATGTGCTACTGGATTTCTTACTAGATGGAAAATTGCCTCCATTAATTCTTTCAGTCCAATAAATTCACTTATCTCACTGTCCGTCTTCATACTATTAAAAAACAAATAAGGATCATTTTTAGAAAAAGCAGTCTGAAACAATGTACCACCATCTGTGGTTAATCCAGTAATATCTCGTACTCTTTGTGCCAGTCCCTTAGCAGCTTCAAACACAGCATCATAATAATCTTTTTGCAAATAATCTTTGATGCAATATTTTTGAACCTCACTGTGTATTGCTCTATTATGTAATTGTCGTTGCAAACTATTTACTCTTCTATCGACCTCATCAAGAGTTTTCGCCTGCACCACTTCGATCATTTTACCTTCTTTTGTTACCTCAAGACCCGCTAATAATAGAACTTTATTTGTTTCTTCAAATAAAAAATTATATTTATCGCGGCTTCTTTCATCTGTAAAAGCAACTGGATTTAATGCTTTTTCGATGAAAGAATAAACACGATTGAGAGAATAGCTTTTATTAACTTCCATAGCCAAACAATTATATAACCACTCTCTTGTTAAGTCCAATTTGATAAACATATCCATTACTCTGTTTTCCATCTGGAACTATTCCAATTTCGCTTTGTTCAAGTAATTGTGTAAGTTCTGTTTTTGTATATCCTAAGTTTGTTTCTGCCAAGACATTACACACTGCCTTTAACTGCTGTGCATCCATATTTTTCTTTATCATGTATCCTCCATAACCATTATATTAAGAATATAATTTCATAGTTTTAAATCAAATCTTATACCACCACTTAATTAGACCTTTCGACAAATTGAAGTTCTACCTAACGTGAATTATAAATTCTAAGGCATGTTCCCTAATGATAGCATTATATCTTTGAACCGCATCTTCCGTAATATGAGAAATATAGTACACACCTGTATCATCTGTACATTTACCTTGTCCTAATAAAATGCGTGGAGTTATAGGCATAATTCCTTGTAATAATCCATCATTTCTTTTAAACACAAAAGATGGACTATCTGATGTATCAAAACATGTTGGACCATCTGATATTAAAAAATGAAATCCGGTATGTTGCAAATTTGCTTCTGCATATGCAAACATAGTCCCTCTATCTTCCAAATATTGTCTATAAAATTTCAGAAGAAGTTCATGTCTAAGTTCATCTGCCGCTGTTTCTAATTGTGGCAATTGCCTCTCCTTAAAAGGAATGTCTATTTTATCAAGTAATCCTTTTGTGAGTGTCTTGAAAGTTTCTTCAAATTGTTGGTTAGATTGAAATCCGCGCCAATTGAGAGCCACAAAAAACTTCATTAGATAATCTTTATGAAACATAGGCACGGACTTCGCTGTTGCATTTAATATATTTTTTTCAATGTCGTTAACTACCGAATCCCATTTATCCTCATATTTAATGGACCAGTTTGTTTCAATATCCTTGATTTTAATTTTTTCAATTTCTCTTCTTAATGATTTTTTACTTACTAATGTTCCGTCTTTTCTGGTAATTCTCCAATTGTCAAAATCATAAAAATGCCTGTTCATCTCCATTGTATCTGTAATTATATTTCCATCAATCTCAACACAGTAATCTGAAAGAACAGCAAAAAATCTATCTGTATCTGATTGAGTACATAGGGGCATTCCAACTTGAATAGAATGATAGTCTGTTATTCCTGCAATTTTCTCTTTATTTCTAGGGACAATGGTTCCAGGCTTATTCAAAAATTCTATATTTAGTGTTCCAGATTGGTTCGCCCATGCGGACATATATGTCTGTGGTATCAGATGATGATACTTAGCTTGTGTTTCTTCCACTAATTTTTCCCCATTCTAATTATCGTTATATCCGTTCTTGATGGTATCCAAGCACTTCTTCCAGTATTGTTCACGCTCCAGTATTTTTATCGGATCATATGATAAACCGAAATACTCAAGCAATGTGTATGTAAAATACTTTTCAAAATACTCCGAACCTTTCTGCTCATACAGAGCAATCAGTTTTTTATTTCCGCCATGTTTAGAATCCAAATAATTACCCCATCTTTGTGCAACTCCACATTCTCCTGTAGCAGAACCTATATAATGTTTTCCGTTGTGAGTATCTGTCAGACAATACACTCCAGTTATCTTTTTTAATGCCTCATAATATGTAGGCATTATTCTCCCGTTAAAAATATCAGCCAGACGATTATAAGGAAGATGAACTCTATCATAACCTTCAAAGTTCTCACCACTATATAAGCATGGCAGTATTTCCTTTACAGTTGCCTGATCAAGATACTTACTGAGATTAAATACATACCTTGAGAAAGTGTTGCCTTTCCTACATTTAATAATCAACCTGCCAAACAGCGGTGCAAATCTTTCAAGTACATTTACAGTTGCCCAGCCTTCAATAGGTACTTCCATAATTTCTGCAACAGAAATCAAAAGCCATTCAGCATCAGTTATTCTCGCAAAACTGAAAGCCCATTGCCCTGGATAAAAATTTCGTTGTTTTCCATACCAGCTCCAATATGAACAGTCTGAACATATACCTTTCATTTTTTCATCATCACTATGCTTAAGCCATCTGTCAAGAAATGGTTGTCCACCATTTCCTGCCTGCATATTGAATTCAATTTTACTATTTTCTATTTCTTCTTTTGAAAGGTTTAAAATATCATTTAATAATAGTTCCATTATTCCCTCCTATTAACATTGTTAAATCTTTTTTAAAAATAATAATTACTCATTATCAAATTCATTCTCAGCCAGTTCAATATACTCCTTTAATTTCTTTTGCAATAATTTTTTGTCAATCAATTTTAAGTTATATTCAGCGACCATTGTTGGTGAAAGACTTCTGCTAAGAGCAAATTCAACAACTTCATCATCTTTGCTTGCACATAAAATAATACCTACACTTGGATTTTCATTTTCCTTTTTAATCTCTCTGTCCAACGCTTCAAGATATAGATTGATTTGTCCCACATATTCCGGCTTAAATTCCCCAATTTTCAATTCAAAAGCTACTAAACAGGATAATCCTCTGTGATAAAACAGCAAATCAATAAAGAAATCATGATTGCCCACCTGAACACGATATTCTTCTCCGACAAAAGTAAAATCCTTTCCAATTTCAAGAATAAAATCTTTCAGATTACGAATGATGGATTTCTGTAAATCATGTTCAGACATCGGATCAGGAACATCAAGGAAGTCAAGAACATAGTTATCAAGAAAAATATTTCCCGTTGCTTTTTTAGCTGTTTCAAGTGCTGGTGACTGTGGATTTTGCGAAAGCATATATCTTTCATAATAACCACTATCTATCTGTCTTTCCAGTTCTCTCTTTGATAATCGCTCTTTGATACACATATTCATATAAAAAATACGTTCATCCATGGTCTTGCAGGCTGACATTATCTTCAAATGATTGGACCAACTCAATTGTGTCACCAGTGGTGACACTTTCTCTTCGCCCTGATAAAGTTCGTAAAACTGTTTCATTCTGTATAATCCACGTCTGTTGAATCCTTTCAGTTCAGGATAATTTTCAGAAAAGAAATCCGCCAGCTTTTGTACAAAAGCATCTCCATAGGAACTATTTTTTGATTGCTTGCTGATATATTCACCAATATCACGATACATCGTAATCAATTCCTCATTTATTTTTCTGTATGCACGTTCTTTCGCCGATTCAATGATATTGACAACTTTCTGAAATTGCTCATTATATGACTGAATATCCATGTTCAATCCTCCGTTCGCTTTACATAAACCAGTTCAATATCATACCCAAGAACTTCCAACATATGTACAAATGTCTTATTTATCACACCATCTGTTTTCTTAATAATACGATTCACATATTGACTGGTCGTTGATATTTCTTCAGCTATCTGTGCTTGAGTTTTTCCTTTTTCGATGCATTTTACTTTTACATCTACCTCAATATTGTTTTTAACCATCATTTCTCTCCTCTGTATTAACACAAATCGGATAATTTATTATACCATAGATTTTCACAGATTTCAAGACATTTCAAATAAACTTTTCAACAAAAAAGCACCTCACATTTCTGCAAGGTGCTTAAACTACATAACTATATCAACACTTGTACCTGATTTGAATTTTATCGTGAACCTGTCATCGTATACTGTTATTTTTTCTATCATTCTTCGAACTAAAGAATCGTCATACTCCTGAATTTGCTCTGTTTGTTCTTTCAAATATTGCTTCATTTCATAAATTCTCTGTTTTCGACTTTCACATTCAGCATTTTTTGCAAGAGCAACTTGTTTCATTTCACGCAAACGTTCTATTTCATCGGCAACATCATCATAATTTTGCTTGGCATTTGCCCTTTTCAGAAGTTCTTTCTGAGTTTCTTCAAGTCGGACATTGATGCTTTCCAAGGAATTTTTATCCTCCATAATAATTACACTTTCTATATTTTCCTGTAAAACATCAAACATTTCACTTCTGTCACCAATTATCTGATTGATTGCTTTTACTATCACATTTTGCAGTTCCTCTTCTTTTACCGTTTTTGCATCACAGCAATCAGGGCCATGTTCCACCCGACTTACGCAACGCCATACAACAGAATGTTTTCCACGGTTATTCCATGCAATTCTTCTATAAATATCTCCGCATTTTGAACAATAAACAATGCTGGAAAGAGCATATTTTCCGCTGTAAACTCTTTTCTTCATTTTCTCACCGCTGTGCATATTTGCTCGTCTCAGCATTTCTTCCTGAACCTGCATATAGAGATTTCTAGGAATAATCGGCTCGTGATCATTCTCAACATAGTATTTAGGAACGATGCCATTATTCTGAATACGCTTTTTTGTAAGTACATCAATTGTATAAGTCTTCTGCAAAAGTGCATCACCAATATATTTTTCGTTTTTAAGAATCTTCTTTATCGTTTCCGGACGCCATGTTGTTTTGCCTGCACCGGTAAGAATACCGTCTGCCTCCAGACTTTCTCCGATTTGTTTTAGACTCGCACCTTGCAGATATTCCAGATAGATACGTTTAATGACTTCTGCTTCAGATGGAACAATAATCAAATGCCCGTTTTCATCTTTGGTGTATCCCATAAAACGATTATGATTGACCTGCACTTCACCGTTCTGATAACGAAACTGCAATCCCAGTTTTACATTCTTACTCAATGATTCGGATTCCTGCTGTGCCAGACTTGCCATAATAGTTAAAAGAACCTCTCCCTTTGAATCCATGGTATTGATATTTTCCTTTTCAAAAAACACAGGAATATTCTTCTCTTTCAGCAGGCGTATGTATTTCAGGCAATCCAGAGTATTTCTTGCAAATCGGCTGATGGATTTTGTAATAATCATATCAATATGACCTGCCATACATTCTTCGATCATTCGGTTAAATTCTTCACGCTTTTTGGTGTTCGTGCCTGAAATGCCGTCATCGGCAAAAATCCCTGCAAACTCCCATTCAGGATTTCTTTGTATATAGCTCGTGTAATGTTCCATTTGTGTTTCATAACTGGTTGCCTGCTCATCGCTGTCTGTACTGACACGACAATATGCTGCAACTCTCAGCTTTGGCTTTTCTTCTTTGCTTACTGTATTCCCTACCCGTTTTCGTGCAGGAATGACTGTTATACTTTTATTCATTTTCGGACATCTCACTTTCTATCAGACTGTAAATATATTCTGCCTGTTCAAAAGGGTCAGAATATTTTATTGTCGCAGGTTTCAAATAAAACCGTACAGGTACTTTAAGTTTCTGAACTTGTTTAGGTTCTTTTATTCTGCCTAACGCATTTGCTCTTTCCATTCTGATCTCTTCTGCCTTATCGAAAATTTTCTCTGTAATAATTGCAGGATAGTGGTCATCTCCAAGATAATGCCTGTTTCTCAGCATTCTCCCTGCACTGCCATGAAAAATATTCAATCCTGCATTTTCAGATGCAGCTTTCAAAGCCTGTCCGGAAATATAGCATTCAAAGAACCTTCTGACTTTTTCCGCCTGCTCCTCATCAATAATCACTTTCCCATCGATCATCATATATCCATACAGCATTATTGTTCCCTCAGCCTTTCTTTCAGATTTAAACCGCATTTTAAAGAAAATATGACTTCAGTTCTTGAAACCACTGTTATATGGTCAACGTGAGCAATAAACAATTCATCATCATATTCCGTAAGAAATTCTCTGCCTGATATGCATTTAATGAGTTCCTGCAAAGTTTCCACTTTGGTTCTGTCACCACTGACCGAATATATCACCTTATTCTTTTCTTCCCGTAAGCGTTGTTCTTCCAGAATCAAAGCATTATTTTCTTTGTTAAAAAGTGCAGATTCAAGCAATCCGCCTGACATCAGACTCATCAACACCTGCCTTTTCTCAATGTTCTTCTCCAGTTTCATTTCATATCCCTGTATTTGCAGTAAATATCCTTTATCATGATACCCCTGCAAGTTGCGAAGCAGAGGAATCAGCATTTTCCTACAGGCAAATATAAGCTTATTCATCATCGTAAGAAAGGCTGTTTTCAAAGCATCATCTATAACGTATTTCATAGAGCAGACATTTTTATTTTCAATATGATTTTTGCAACTCCATGCTGCATAATTTCCGCTCGGCTTATAGTGAATCCTGCGTTTCAATACACCGCCACATTCACCGCATCGTATTTTTCCTGAAAAACCATACCTGTTCTGATAACGCTGTGTGTTTTCTCCATTGCCTTTTTCCCTGCCACGCTGATTCATTACTTCATTAGCTTTTTCATAGATCTCGTGACTTATGATTGCCTCATGATGTCCCTGAAACAGATAGCGGTCACACTCGCCATGATTGATGTGTCTGTTAAACCTGCTGTCCGTATATGTTTTCTGAAAAATGGCATCTCCTGTATATTTTTCATTGTGAAGAATTGAAACAATCGTTCCGGAAGTCCATTTTCCACCTCTTTTGCTTACTGCCCCCTGCTCATTCAGTTCTTTTGCAATCGTGTGACTGCTTTTGCCTGAAAGCGTATCTGCAAATATTTTCCTTACGATCTCTGCCTGCTCCGGTATAATAATCATCTCACCATTTTCATTTTTGTATCCATACGGCGGACATCCAATGATATATGTTCCGTTCTGAAAACGTTTCTGTACAGACCACTTGTTATTCTCAGAAATGGAAACAGATTCATTTTCAGCAAGACCACTTAAAACGGAAAGCATCAGTTCACTTTCCATCTGACCTGTATTCAGATTTTCTTTCTCAAAGAAAACCATAACGTTCAGATCAATCAGCTTTCTTACCAACTCCAGACAATCAGTAGTATTTCTGCTGAAACGGCTGATAGATTTTGTGATGATCATATCTATCAAACCTTTTTCACAGTCTGCTATCAGTTTCAGCAGACCATCACGATGTTCTTTCTTAGTCCCTGATACTCCCTCATCATAGTAAAGTCCTGCATATTCCCAGCTATCATTTACTTTGATGTATTCTTCATAATGAGCTTTCTGTGCATCAAGGCTGATAAGCTGTTCTTCACTTGCAGTGGATACACGGCAATATGCTGCAACACGGATTTTTCTGACTTCAAGTTTCTTTTCCTCGATTTTTGTTATTCGTTTCATCAACTCAACCTCACTTTCGGCATAAACATATTCCCATAAAACTGAGCAAATAGCAAGTCATTCAGGGCATTATATCTGCCAGATAGGGCGAGAAAATTTCTCGGTTTTTCATCGTAATTTTGTTGAATTCATCCGCAGAAACAAGTCCTTTTTCAAGCATTGATTTCAGTATTTTCTGTGCCATATGATAACAGCAGTCCTGTTTTAACTGCTCATCTGTGATATTGGTTTCATTTACAACAGAAAGAGATTCCATGTCTGTTATTGAAGTAATGGTCTTATTATCCATAAAAAAACACCTCCTACAATGTAGCCATTGCAGAAGGTGAAATTGGACATATTTAATCTTTTTTATAAAAATCGCATTCGTATCCATCGGCACGAAGTAATAAACCATTGACCCATGGTGGTGTTCTGCTCATCTGTTCACAGACAGCGGAAAGCGACATTCTCTTATCACACTCAATAATTAGTTCATCGTGAATATGTGAACATATAAAACAATGTGAAAGTGTCTGCATTGCGTACATCAGAATATCCCTGCTGATTCCCTGAACAAGATTTTCCACAAATTTGGGCCCATAGCTTTCAATTCGCTCCCATTTTTTTGTAGCACCAACGCCCTCATAGGTTACAGATTCTCCTCCAAACTGATTAAAACATATTCTCGGCTTAACATAAGTAAGGTTTCTACCACTTGGCAAACCAATGAATAACATACCGCTCTTATAATAAAATTTCAGCAGCCCAACTTTTGATGGAATATGTTCCTTAACAGCTTGTTTCACAGCATAATCAACGTCCCACCAGAACTTCACTATATTCGGATTTGCATTCCGCCACATATCAACAAGCGGTTTCAATTCATCTTCAGTAAGCCCCATATCCAATGCACCCATTGATCTCAATGCTCCGACAGAGCCACCATAACCGAGAGCAAGTTCCGCAATTTTTCCTTTCTGTCTTAAATGCCCGTTAACACCGTGTTTTTCAACCGGAACTCCGAACATCTGACTTGCCGATGCACAATATATATCACCGCCATTTGCAAAAACTTCTGTACGCCACTGTTCACCGGATAAGTATGATAACACTCTTGCTTCAATTGCTGAGAAATCAGCAACAATAAATTTCATACCTTTTCTTGGTACAAATGCTGTGCGTATCAGCTGTGATAGCGTATCCGGTATATCATCATAAAGCAGCTGAACCGCCTCATAATTGCCTTGCTGGACAAGTCCACGAACCTCTGCCAGATCAGTAATTTTATTTTGCGGAAGATTTTGCAGCTGCACCAACCTGCCGGACCACCTGCCTGAACGATTTGCACCATAAAAAACAAACATTCCCCGCACTCTGTTATCTTTACAAACCGCATTCTTTATCGCCTGATATTTTCTGACAGATGACTTTGCAAGCTGTTGCCGAAGAGAAAGAACTATTTTTAATGGCTCAGATGCTGTTTTCAGTACAGCGGACACTTCCTTTTTCCCAAGGCTGTCCATTTCCAGTCCATGTTCAAAAAGCCAGTTTCTCATCTGCTGTACGGAATTCGGATTATCAAGACCTGTCAGTTCTTTCATTTTTTCTGAAAGTGATGATTTTGACCGTTCATCAAATAAAATGGCATTTCCAACGACATCCATATCTACAGTGATTCCCCTGTCGTTGATTTCCTGATCCAACCAGTATTCATTCCATATGACATCAAGGACAGGAAAATTTGCAAGCTTTTTTTGAATAGCGATCTCCACTTCAACATCACGCTTATTATATCTTTTGAATGCTCTCCACTTATTATCATCATGCTCAGGAAGATTCCTTGTTCTTTCGCCGTTTGATTTTGTCGGTTTACACGGCATACAGAAATAACGAATAAGCTCCTTCCCCTCCGAGAGTTTCTGCTCTTCCAGCCCAAGTATTGAACCGACTCCTGCAAGAGATAACGGCAACCCCATATATGCTGACCATACCATAGAACATTTCCATCCTTTCGGATTCAAATAGTCACCGACTGTATCTTCATTTACACTATAACTGATGAAATCCATTTCATAATACCTGCGAAGATATTCAGAAAGACAGATTCTCTCAAAATTAGCATTGTATGCCCACTTGATGATATTTTCATCTGAAAGGGCCTTTATGATGTCATTCGGTATCCGCTCTCCTTGTGCCAGATCAATAACACGAACATCTCCATCATCTATCGAATATCCAAAAAGCAATATTTCAAAATCCTTAGCCTGAACATATTTGTATACACCGCATTTCGATAAATCCGTACTTGAATAGGTTTCTAAGTCCAAATGTAATGATTTCATATTTTCCCTCCTTTACAAAAGAGGACAGCGCAGATCTGCGCCGTCCTCAACCGATAATTTAAAATGTATGTTTAATTGAGGAAATCGTCATCGTCATCTGTTGCAAAGTCATCTTCTGCTCTTGACTTCCCTCCAAGCGGTTCTCCGTCCCTGATTTTCTGGAGGTTATTGAGTCCGCAGGCAATTCCCTTATTTCCGTTGGAATTGAAGGCATAAAGGTTGATAGATGCCCTGCCGTAAACACCACTATATACTTCACTGCGTTCCAGAATGACATTTCTGTCTGCATCTACAATGCCGGGTGCTGCAGCAGAATTTGCATTGATAAAGTAGCTGTTCTTGTATGCCTCATCATCGGGTCTTTCCATATCTCCGTCACGGAGAGGAGTCTTGATGCTTGAAAGCGGCGGAACACTTCTTCCATTTCCCTTCAGCTTTGATTCACCTTCTGTGTATGCCGCCTGAATGGCTGCATTGATCTTATCAACCGTTACTGTATCTGACTTTGGAATGATAAGACTGACACTGTACTTTGGTGTACCGCCGTTGATTGATTTTGCCTCCCAGACATTGCAGAAACTCCATCTTGTCTGCGGTCCTGTGATTACCTTCATCGGATTTTTGAATTTTGCCATATTAGTTTTCCTCCTTGAAATCTTCATCTGCCGTACTGAATGACGGCCTTTTGTCTTTTTCGGATACGAGTGTCGGTTTGCCATGTGGTTTATACACATGATCCCCCAACAATTCTTCAAACTTCTTTTTACCAAGCATAGATGTCATAGCTGTAATACCCAGCAATTTTTTCTCGTAAGGGTCGTAACCTGCATTCTGAACGATTTCAGATACAAGAGCCTCATCGGTAAATTTACGATTGGAGCGGCCCTCTACGACCTTAAATCCATTATAGTGTGTTCCGCTGACAGCTTGCTGAAGGGCAAATTCCTTTACATCTGTTACCCATGATACAAGTTCATCAGCTTTTGATAAGATGAATGCAATTTCAGCGTTTTCCAGCATGGCAGGCATCTCAAAATCAAATTTTGCCAGTTCCATGTTATACTCCATACGCTTTCTGCAAACAGCTTTCACTTTGCAAAACCGACAATGTTCCCCTGCCTTAAATTCTCCTTTGCCATCAAACGCAAGTTTTGCTGTCGGCGACAGGATCGTCTTTGCCCAATTGTAAAGTTCTTCTTTTTTCATGGAAAATGTGCTGATATTATCTCTTCGTGGTTGAAAAATGCTCATAGAGATATCAATAATATCGTAAATGCCATCAAAAAGTATCAATGCACCAAGAGCATAACACATCATCTGCGGATTGTGGTCAGAAGAAACTTCTACTCCCTTACCGTGTTTGTAATCGATAATATGGAGTGTTCCATCTCCTACAATGACACAATCCCCTGTTCCAAATCCTTCCGGAACATATTGTGAAAAATCCAGACGCTGTTCTATCAGTACGATTGGGTCTTTGCAAGTATTCTTTACTTCTTCACAAACCGAAAAACAAAATGATGCATACTCTTCAGCACAATATTCCATTTCTGAATCGTAATAACTCAAATCAGCTGTAGGGTCTTTACACTCCATATCAAGCAGTTTTTTCAGTTTATACTCACAAAGTGTATGTGCATCTGTTCCCTGTAAAGCATAATCGCTTACAGTTTCCTTTTCATCAGCACAAAGCCGTGCAGACGGAGGACAATTCAGCCACCTGTAGCTTGATGAGGCAGATAATAAAGCGTGAGCCATATCAAAGCACCTCAGCCTTCTTAAGCAACTCATCATACTGTTCCGGTTTTACAGCGGATAATCTGTCTGCACCAAGTTCAGTAATGATCGTCTTGACCTCCTCCGTATACCCATCTCTTGATTTTTTAGCAAGAATTGCTCTCACTTCTTCAAAAGTGGGTGTCTTCTGTACGGATTCTCTGAACGGAGCCGGAGTGGAAAACATTTCTGTTAACGTTTCTGAAATTCCAATCAGAATTTCACCGCAGTGTCTGAGTTCTGTAAGCTGTTCTGCCAATTCACTCATTTTTCCCATTTGTCTGAACCTCCTTTATTGCCAGTTCTCTGACCGTATCGCCTGGAACAATAATGATGATTTTCCGACTGTTCCCGAAAATCTTCTGCAAAAAACGTTCACGAACAGTCATATTGCGAATAGATGCTACACCATTTTTGTCGGGCTTTTTTGAAACACTGATTTTTAAACTATGTTCCATTCTTGTCACCTCTTCTTTCTGAGGAAATGTTATCCTCTATAAGGTAGCCACTTAAGAGGTTCATATTGGACAACTTTTCAAATTTTTTTGAAAAAATCCGCAGATATTCACAATGGAGTACCTGCGGACAAAATCAATAATGTATGGAAAATCAGAGCATCTGATTCACTTTTTTCTGCACTTCGTTGTAGTCATAACCTGCATCGGTAAGACGTTTTTTACGTTCCGCACCATTGCCCCACTTTCCCTGAATGACTTCACGAGCAACTTCGTCAATGGATTTCTTTGCAGGATATACCTGCTTGCCGTTGCTGTCAAAAACAGCATATCCATTCTTGCAGGCTTTCTTCGCATTTTCAAGAGAAGAAAAAGCACCAATCTGCGACTTAGCATCAGACCAGGACTTTCTTACTCAATAAAGCTGTTTTGCCGTAGGTGCAGAGGGTGTTGGTGTCGTTGCAGAATTCATATATCCCTGTACTTTTTTCTTGAACTCTGCCCAATGAGGCAGAATGTACGCAGGACACATCTTGTAAGGATTTCTTGCAGTATTGAGATAGTCTACAGAGCCACTCTTTCCGTCACGGACATTTAGCCAATGCGTGTGGGTGTAAAGGTGGTTGATGTCAAGACCATGCTTCTTCAGAAGTGCTGCGGCAAGTCTTGCACAATTGTCCTCAGACTTCTTATCTGTCACATTATATGCAGATGACATAATGCATTCGATTGCAATGGTTCTTCTGTTGCCGTTACCACTTCCGTCAGCAGCGTGCCAGCCACTTAAGGATAAAGGCAGATTCTGCCATGCACATACGTTGTCAACATAATAATGAACTCTGACATCTTTCATATTGCCATTGACGGTTGCTC
>ERZ834722.2447-NODE-2447-length-14513-cov-2.771545_pt1 | contig 14513 bp, 6 predicted proteins | sample MGYA00519576_ERZ834722 | MGnify/ENA primary metagenome ERZ834722 (study PRJEB31850, sample SAMEA3708759) | human gut metagenome | biome: human gut; feature: human-associated habitat; material: faeces | place: China | collected 2014 ...
CAAATGCAAAGCCGTAATGTCTGATATGATTCTTCTCAAATCCGAGATCATACAATTCTGCATCATAGTTCTTATCAATGATCTGACGTAATGCAGAGTTCACAGTATCTTGTAGATTCTTTTCCGTGCCGGCACTGTATACTTTGAATTCCATGATTATAGCTGAATCATCAGCTGACTTTGGAATAATGATCACATCACATCTGCCGTATCCACTTTCGTGATTGGACTTTACGACATATCGGTCTCTAAGTTCAACAAGAAGCCCAAGAACAAAACCATGGAAGAATTTCTCGGGCAGAGCCTTGTCAGACGGATGTCGCCCCGAATCAAAGCTGCTTATCGTGGTCATGGCTACATCATTCATGTATATATTCATCTCCTCGAGGTTGTCATCAAGCAGAGCCATTACGAACCTGTTGTAGTTGGTATCAGAACGATTAAACCATAATCTGAATGTGTTGCAGAACATTCCCAGCGTCTCCATATTAGTTATTCGGAGATGATACACCGGCTCAAACGAATTCTCTAAATAATTGACACTTACGATCTTCAGATAACCACTTGCAAGGAGCAGGCTCCATATAGCACTATCATCATATTCCAGTCTGTCAAATACGATCTGTTCATCGAAGATCACAGCAATATCACTGCCGCCCATAAGCAATTCCATTTTCTTCTTCGTGGATGCAGGCGCTTCACGGAGAAGCCGGCTGATCATCTCATTCGAACTTGTTGCCACCCAATACGGACGAAACTGTCTCTTATCTATGTAGTTGGTTATGGACCATGGATTGTAGATGTCATTTACATGACCAAATGAAAAACCATCATACCATCTCTTCACAGCGTCTTTACATTCTCCAAGTCCATATGAATCGAGTGCTGCAAAAGTCTCCTTCTCTGTAAATCCAAAGCAATCTGCATATCTGTCATTCATTGATGTTATAACATTCAGGTTGTTCAGATCTGAGAAAATAGACTCTTTGGATACTCTGGTTATACCTGTCATGACAGCCCGCTCAAGATGCCTGTTGGACTTGAATGTGGCATTGAACAGACTACGTATAAAGGATGTCATCTCCTGCCAATAACCATTGATATAAGCCTCCTGCAATGGAGTGTCGTATTCATCAAGAAGAACTATGACCTTTTTGCCATAATGGCTGGTAAGAAGGCTTGACAGATCATTCAGTGCATTCTGAGCAGTCACATCATCCATATTCCTGCTTACAGAAGCAAGAAGCTTTCTCTGACCATCGGTAAGTTTGTCCGATGTATAAAGCTCTGGAAACTGGCTGTATACATCACTTATTATCACCTTTATCTGCCTTATGGCATCAAGGCAGTTCGTCTGCTTTACCGCTGCAAAGCTTACAAATATCACCGGATATGTTCCCTGAATCTTCATATATTTAGCATAATCCGATATATATAAATTATCGAACAAATCCCTCCTGTCTCTGTATCTGACAGAAAAGAAACATTCTAGCATGCTCATATTAAGTGTCTTGCCGAATCTTCTCGGTCTGGTTATAAGTGTTACCGCATCTCCAGACTCCCACCATTCCTTGATAAAATACGTCTTATCTATGTAGAAATACCCAGATTCCCTTATACTGTCAAATCCCTGATTACCTATACTTACAACTGTATCGCTATCAATATTACGATTATCAATCGATATGGAAACTTTTCTGTTCATGGCCGCAGCAATCTTCACAAGAAACTCCAGGCTGGGATTATAATTTCCACTCTCAAATCTGGTTATATTAGGCTGGGATACTCCTGCAAGCTTTCCAAGTTCTGCCTGGGTGATTCCCTCTGCTGCACGACATTCCCGGAATTTTCTGGCAGTATCTGTACAGATTCTGTTCTGCTCGTATTCAATGACAGAATTCCTGTCACCAGCATTCACTATAAAATCACTATTATCAATGCGATCGTCCATATCGTCACCGCCTCTCCGCAAGCACAAATATACCGTATATGATATAAATTCATTATATCATATACGGTATATTGATTCAACATAATACAAAAATAGAATATGCTGGGAACTGCTACTTTGCCAGCAGTTCAAACCAGAACACATCATAACCTGCCGCAGCGGCAACTCTCTGGGAGGCTATATGGGACATGCCAGTTCCATAATATGGAATTTTGCCACATCTGAGTATATCCTTGGTCAGTTCAGATACCAACGATGTACCCACATGCCTTCCCTCAGCATCTTGAACAACATTTATACCAATCTGCCAGAAGTCGTCACTGTCAGCGCTTGCGCCAGCCATACCAATAATCTCACCATCTGATACAGCAGCCACAGCCAGCACATCAGGTGTGTTATCATCAAAACAGAAAGCTTCATCCCATCTGTCATCTCCTTTGAATTGCAGGATTTCATCCCCAGTATACCTGACAAGGTTAAAATCTTCTTTTATCATCGAATCAACGGTTTTATCTGTATTATCTTTTCTCGCTGCCTGTTCGCTCAGTTTCGTCGGAAGGTAAAATGGGTGGGCAGATTTCAATTTGCATCCGTATCTGGAAAGAATATTGTCGAGTTCACGAAAATTCTCTATATCCATGAACCATTTTCCAGATGCATTCTCATAGCGTTTTCTGCATTCATCTACAATCTCTCTACGACCGGTAAATAACAGCTTGCCATTTACCACAGCTATTTTGAGTGGGCACTTTTCCTGTCCTTTGAACCGTCTTTGTCCTTCTATCTGTCTGTATTCAGAAAATATATTGTCACCGGAATATATATCGGCCGCATCACAGCAGTAATCCCTGGCCAGCTGATCATACAGTGAATTCTTCATCTTTCCAGACAGCCAATGTTTTCTCGTCATAATATTTGTATGTCCTATCCGGACTTCATTCAAAAGAGGCACATCCACTTCATCACAGGTATGATGAAACACAAATCCGAGCTTTTCCTGAACTATGCGGGACTTGGAATTGCCATCGTAGTAACCGCACCATATCGTTCTCATGCCCAGATCAAGGAATCCATGTTCTATAAGTCTCCCAGCCGCCTCCGGTGCGTATTCGTTGCCCCAGTGAGGCTTTCCTATCCAGTATCCAAGCTCACATTCGTCATCGCGGTCTGTCATATCTGTCCTTCCGTTTAACAGTAATTCAATGGCTCCGACAACCAGACCGCAGTCCTTCAGACACACTGCGTAACACTCCGGTCCATTAAATACATTCCGTATCACATCAAGGCTATACTCCCTGCTCTCATGCACAGGCCAGCCAGCTATAGGGCCCACATCAGGGTCACTTGCATATTCAAATAATATATCTACGTCACTCTCCTGCCAGTGACGTAATATCAATCTCTTAGTTTCTAAAATCAAATCATATATCCCCTTTCATATAAGACTTTCTTTCCCCCAGTCTGTGCTTTCCCAGTTCTTCACTATCCTCAGATATTTACCGAAATTGATAAATGATCTAACGATCTCGTCCACTATGACTGCAAGAAAGACGCCTGCTATTCCAAGCTTAAGGACAAACACAAACAAAAGCGCCACAGAAACCACCCACACCGTGCCAAACAGCTGTGTTATGAGCATCCATATCGTGTTGCCACTGCCCCTGATCGCATTGCCAACAACTATGTTTGCTGATTTTGCGAACAGATTGATGCTGATAAAGATCAGATATATCCCACACGATGCAATTATACTCTTGTCGTTGGTGAAAAGTGATATGATCTGCTGTGGAAACGCAAGACAGACACCGAGTGTGATGATTCCAACTACTATACACAAGCCATACGCACAGACACATACACCCTTGTATTTACCCAGATCATTGTTTCCTTTTGCCTCACCGGTTAGTGTCATTGTACCATTTCCTATCGCTCCAATGATGACAACCGCCAGAACCTCGACACTGAATATGATGGAATAAATTCCGGCAGCCATCTCATTTATGGCGTTGAGAATCCTTATAAGCAGCAGATTACCGAGGTTCCACGCAAAATCCTCAAGAGCTGTGTTGACACCAAGCTTCGCAGACAAAAGATACGGCTTTATATGTGCCTTTAACACCCATTTCATTGATGGTTTAGTGTTAAGCTTCTTGCTTGATACCACGAATATCACTGCGAATATAAGTCCAGAGTACTCCGCTATTGTAGTCGCTATGGCTGCACCCTTTATCCCCATGGCCGGAAGCCCGAATCTTCCAAATATCATAACCCAGTCAAGGAATATATTTACACCAGATCTTAATATTCCATATATGACAAGCGGCTTTGTATAATTAGACGTCTGAAGTATTACACTGAAAGCACCGCCAAGTCCTGTTATCAGAAATACAGGCGCATAATACCTGGAATAATCAAGACACATCGGCATCAGGCCATCTGACACACCCATGAGTCTGAATACAAATTCAGCGCAGAATGTCCAGAAGAAAAATAACAGTATCGGTATGATATTATTGTATTTCACCATGGCACCGGAGTATTCCTCTATATGTTCATTATCTCCTGCACCAACACTCTGGCTTATAAGTATGGACGCTCCTGTCACTATGGAAAAACAGAACGACATGGTTGTCCACATCGGCGAAGTCACATTGCCGAGTGCGCTCATGTACATGCTGTTTACATGTCCTAAGAATATTCTGTCTATAAGCATCTGGAGCTGAGATATCAGATTGCTAAGCATGATCGGAACCGCAATATTTAACAGTCCCGGAAGGTATTTTTTATTAGTCTGTATTATTGTATTTTTCACGATAGATTTCCTCTTTCTGTATTGTTTCTTATGGATATGTATTTCTATAAACTCCAAGCTCTATTGTCGCAATAATCATAACATGACAGCATATTCAATTATATCAACGCATGCTTTATTCTGCATTACACCTGTGGTGTGATATAACAAAATAAAGTGCATGAAAAACCGATTCATGCACTTTGCTTTACATACATTTATCTACAAATTATCAGTCCAGATCAAGCCAATATGCTATATGTTCAGCAAGATCATCCTCGTCCATCTCAGGATGTTCTGCTATGTAATCTTTTATCTCATATATTTGCTGTTCTTTGATTCCCAGTATTTTAGCAGCAATCTCGGCATCTTTTACATCTAGCTTCTTTACCTGATCAATCAGATGCATATATTTGCCCAACAGCTTATTTTCGTTATCTCTCATCAACAATGTCATAAATTCGCGCCTCCATTTCTTATTGCTTTTAACATTATTAACCTCTTCATCAAGCAATTTTGTTAGAGTGCTTGATGGTTTATCTCCACCAATATAGTGGAGAAGCTCTTTTACTTCATCGCTCACATCATCCATAGTGCCTTTTGTATTAAGTATAATTTTTACAGTATCATCATTAAGCTTAAGTGCAGGTTCCTGAATGCACGTATTCTCAAAAGTATAGATATGACGACCCATGCCAAATTCATCATAATCACATATAAATATTACATAACTCTTCTTTAACTTGTTATAATCTTCGCCCTTGTCGATGATATTGATATCTATTATACCTTGATAATATCTCATCCTTTTAGGAAGATTTTTCTTATTTGTTGTCTGCATCTCAATGTTGTATATTGTGTCGAATTCATCTTCAATATACACATCAAGTCGAACACTTTTTGAGCCTACGCCTTTGCTTATCGTCTTTTCAAGCTCTGGATATTTTATCTGCCGTATTTTTATGTTTAAAATGCATTCCAGCAGTGCTTTACACAATTTCGGATTCTGCATTACAGCACCAAAAATAAAATTGTCCGTTATGGTCTTATCTTTAAATATCGTCATTTTATATGTCCTCCTGTATGTGCCTCTCCAAGCGCAATGTCAGTTCTTCATATAAAAATCTTGTTTAGATTATAACTTTTATTTAATCATACTACAACCGCATATCATCTAAAAGTTCTATAAAATCAACTCCCCAATATAATATATAGATACCACAAAAAGAGGTAAATATATGTGTTCCATCGCAGGATTCTATAACTCCAGCAGGGATTTCAATACCAAACAGGAACAATACTCATACATATTGAACGACATGAATAAGGCGCTTGCTCACAGAGGTCCGGATGCACAGAATACAGTGCTGTCATCCCACTGTGGGCTTGCTCACACCAGACTATCCATACGTGACGTGGCAAGAGGCGAACAGCCCATGAAAAAGACAATCGGAGAAAATGATATATACATAGTGTACAACGGTGAGATCTACAACACAAAGGAGCTGAAATCGGAGCTGCTCGCCCTGGGATATACATTTGATACAACTTCGGACACAGAGGTTATTCTCAACTGTTTTCTGCATTATGGCCCAGACTTTGTACATAGATTGAACGGTATATTTGCATTTGCAATATATGATGAGCATATCCAGACAATATATCTGTACAGAGACCACTTCGGTGTCAAGCCACTGTATTACTCAGTGACAGACGACAGGACTCTTGTATTTGCATCGGAGATAAAAGGGATACTATGCTATCCGGGCATACGACCTGTCATAGATGCAAATGGACTGTGTGAAGTGTTTGGAATTGGTCCGTCCAAAACTCCCGGCTGCGGTGTGTTCAAGAACATAGACGAAGTGAAACCGGGACATTTTATGAAGTTCTCAGCATATGGAATGAGTGACTTCACATATTACCGCATCACAAGCACACCACATACGGACAGCTACGAAGACACGGTGGAAAAAGTTCGATATCTTGTTAAGGACAGTATAGAAAAACAGATTGTATCAGATGTACCTATTTGCACTTTTCTCTCAGGCGGGATCGACTCGTCAATAGTCAGCAGCGTATGCGCCGCAAAACTCATGGAACAGGGGAAAAAGCTGCACACTTTCTCATTTGATTTCAAAGATAATTCCAAATATTTCAAGTCAAATGCATTCCAGCCGGAGCAGGATCGGCCATATGTCGACATGATGGTCTCGCACATAGGTTCAGACCACACATATCTGACATGCAATTATAGTGACCTTGCAGATTACCTCTACACTTCCGTAGAATCCAGGGATATGCCGACCATGGCAGATGTGGATTCTTCTCTTCTCTACTTCTGCTCACTTGTGGCAAAGGAATACAAAGTAGTATTGACCGGGGAATGTGCAGATGAGATATTCGGAGGCTACCCTTGGTTTTACAGGGATGAGCTGCTGTCTGCAGACACATTTCCATGGATGAAGGATCTGTCGCCAAGGCTCTCAGTACTGTCGTCGGACCTCAGAGATAGTCTTGATATACCGGGATATGTGTCATCACTGTACAATTCTCTCTTATCCGAGATCAATCTTCTCCCAGGGGAATCCGATACGGAAAAACGGCGCAGGCAGATATCTTATCTGAATATCAGGATGTTCATGCAGACATTGCTTGATCGAATGGACAGAACAAGCATGGCAAGCGGACTTGAAGCGAGAGTTCCATTTGCAGATCCACGAATACTTGATTATGTGTTCAATGTTCCATGGGAATACAAATATTCCGAAGGCTGTGAGAAAAAGCTTCTGAGAGAAGCCATGAAGGATTATGTTCCGCACGAGATCATGTACAGAAAGAAAAGCCCTTATCCCAAGTCATATGACCCTCATTATGAGCAGGAGCTTGCAAAGAGGCTTCTCTGCGTGCTAAACGATCCGGAAAGTCCTCTTCTGCCTCTCATCGACAGAGAATATGTGAAAAGTTTCATAAACGCGCCAAAGGATTATGGCAGACCATGGTTCGGTCAGCTCATGGCAGGTCCCCAGATGATGGCATATCTTCTCCAGATTGATCACTGGCTGAGAAAATATGCTATTGTCCTTGACATATAAAAAGACTTCCAGCCTTCTGTATACATGCGGCGTATCGAAAATGGCGAATACGCTGCATGTACAAGAGGTCTGAAAGTCTTGTTTTTACAGGCAATTTATATATTTGTTATTTATAGATTGCTTTCGCAGAAGGACTGCCATTCTTTATCAGTTTCTTGTATGCTGTGGCCTTATTCCTAGGTACTGCAAATGTAATTTTACTGTATGTTCCACTGAAGGCTTTCGTTCCAACGCTCTTAAGTTTCGCTGACTTTATCGTCATCTTCTTAAGGTTTTTGCATGATAAAAATGCGTTTGCCCCTATGCTTGTCACATTGTTACCTATAGTGACATTCTTTAGAGCCGTATATCTGCTGAATGCATTTGCGCTTACAGATGTTATCTTAAACCTTACATCTCCTATAACGACAGTGTCTGCGATGGTCAGTGATGCAAATTTCTTATCTGACCTTGAGTACGTTGTTCCGGCAATTGCAACTGTTCCGGTGCCGTCTGCCTTTGCTCCGGTTATTGTGTACCTGAACTTTCCAACTGTATATGTCTTTCCCTTGGCAGCCTTTACTATGGTAAATGTCTTTGTTATCTTTCCTGAATATGCATTTTTACCACGTATTATCACACTCGCCTTGCCCACCGCTTTGTTCTTGCTGTAGGTTACAGTGTAATCCTTGTTCAGTCTAAGTGTCTTTGCACCAGCCTTTACAACAAGAGACTTCTGGGTATGTACCTTTCCGTTGTAGATCTTGTTCTCTATTCCAGAAACAGTGATCTTGCTTGTCTTCTTGCTTATATCTGTTGTTGCAAGTTTGGCAATACTTGCTGTTTTCGCAGTCTTGCACACGGTACATGTGAATGTCTTCACACCTGTCGCCGTGTATGTAGGTTTCCTTGTCACCCTGCCAGAATTCCACTTATGTCCAAGTTCCTTTACATATACACCTGTGCTCATGACATCACCGCAGATTGAACACTCTGTATGTCCAGTTCCAGACTTTGTACAGGTCGGAGCCTTCTCTCCTTTTAGTGTATACTTTACAGTCTCACCTTCTGAACATGCCGCTCTGTAGATAGTTATCTTAAGCTCTGTGCTGTCATAATTTTCCTTGTCATCGCCAATGTATACAGCTGTTGCCATCACTGATCCGCCTGCCTTTATCGCAGTCTTAGCATCCGCATCAAGCCATGTCCAGTCACCCGGAAGTGCAATACTTCCAACGGTCTTATGTGTATTATCTACACTTAACAGCAGATTCGGCATTGCAGCCTTGCTCACATTTACCGTGATCTCAATTTCTGCTGTGTTGTAATTCACACTGTCAGCCGGCGTAAACACAACGGTGTACAGCGTCTTGTCGCTGTCAGATACAAATGGTTTTAGGGAATCATTCTTCCATGCAAATGTTCCAAATATCTCAACCTTGTTAATACCGTCAAAATATGCTGTTCCTCCGTATAAAACAGACTTTGCAAGGCTGTCGCCGTATGTTATTTCGCTTGCCGTCGGCAAAACATCTATGTTTACATTGGCCTTTGAGACATTTACCTGGATAGTTCCTTTGACCGAATTGTAGTGCTTCTGGTCATCCGGGGTAAATACTACATCATAGTCTGTTACATCAACCGCAGGAACTGCGGAATCGTCAGCCCAGTTCCATGTTCCGGTTATGCTTTCTCCTGAAACTCCGATTACGGCTCCGCCCGAAACGCTTGCTTCATTTAAGGTTTTGTGTGGATCGTAGCTTATCAGATCTGCCACCGGAAGTTCATTGATAACCGGATCAGCTTTAACTATATCGAATTCAGCCTTGCAGTTTATATCGTAATTTCCGCCCGTGGCATCCGTGATGGTTATCGTCGCTGTTCCAACTTCTGTGTTGTCACTGTAAGATACTTCATATTCGCTTGAAGAAATGACTGTATCACCGTCCATAAGAGCAAACTCAGGCTCTACCTTCTGTCCTGTGTATGTGTACTCAGGCTTAAGTCCGTCAAATGTTGGACTGCTGATCTTCTTTGACTCGATTGTAAATGTTACTTTCTTTGTTCCTGAGTAAGCACCGATTCCTGTTACAATCGCAGTCGCTGTGCCGGCATTTATATTGTCGGAATACGTTACATTATAATCTGAGCCTTCTTTTAGCTGTACAGAAAACATATTGTCCCAATTATAATATACCTTTACAGATGGTTTTAACTCACTTCCGGAGTAGATGATGTTTTTATTTTCATCTAACTCTGCATATACTTTATTGTTCAGCAATGCTCCAATTCTAAGCTTATTATCTTCTATACTTGTTGACAGATCAATTATAGAATCATCTGATGATGCGTTGAACCAATCTGACTTTAACGCAATGCCATCACCTGCTACAGCATATGCAGCACCTTGTTGTACACCTATTCCATCCAGAACAATCGGAATAACATTATGAGGCTCTGCATTTATAATAATTTTTTCTCCGTATATTCCATACAAATATATTCCATCATTGATTATTATATCACTGTTGTTAAAGTATAATTTTATTGTTTCATCAGCTAGGATTATCTTGTTTATATCTCCACCATTTAGTATCAATTGACCCATAGTATGTATCGTTCCCGAAATTTTTACATTGCCAATTGTTACTGTTGAATCTTTTTTTATATCTAAATGACCTTTTACGTCTCCTCCCGTCTTAGAATCAATTATCGTTATTTTTCCGTTATTTACATCAATATCATCTGTCTTATGTCCATTTATGTCTATAGTAAAATCAGAATCAGTATTGTTTATATCAAGAACTGTATTCGTATCTTCCATAACGGTAACGACACTGCCTGGCATGTTTTCGGCATAACCTATTGCTTCCGGCAGTGAAACACAGGATATAGTCTCATCACCTTTTGTGACTGTCGCTGCAAGTTTTTCACCACAGTATTTGCATATGCCATCCTCGAAGTTATGTTTGCCAAATACATCCTTTTTCTCATTGCTGTATGACACCGAGGCAATTTCAGATGAATCGTTACAGCCTATATAAGTTATGCTCTTATATACCTTTGGGCCATGTAATACAGGATAGGTGTCCGTTCCGATGGTCTGTCCCCAGGTCCCTTCTGACTGGCCGTTCTGCAGGAGATACGCAACCTCACCTGTTTTGAATTGCTCTGTCGTTTTACCTTCGACTTTTGTAATTGTTCCGCTTCTATTCTCGCCTATCGCATTTCCTGTATAAATGGCACTGTCATAATAACAGTTTGTGATGGTTCCTTTACTTAAATTCATTCCAATCACACCACCGACATATAAGTCTGTTCCATTGACCTCGCCTGTGGCATTACAATTTATGATGGTCCCGTTTCTATTATATCCGTTCACTCCTCCTACATATGCTTGACCACTGACAATCCCTGTGTTATAGCAGTTTGTAATTATTTTGTTATTATCTCCGCTCACTCCTCCTACATAATCTCCTGTTCCACTGACTTTGCCTTCATTATTACAGTTTGTAATTGTTCCGCTATTATCTCCGTCAATTCCTCCTACATATGCTTGACCACTGACAATCCCTGTGTTATAGCAGTTTGCAATTGTTTTGTTATTATCTCCGCTCACTCCTCCTACAAATTCATGACCACTGACAATTCCTGTGTTATAGCAGTTTGTAAGGATTCCTAAATTGCATCCACACACACCTCCAAAAGAACCGGCAGCACCTGCTGTTCCATCAACTACACCTTTATTATAACAATTGGTAATTGTTGAACTATTATATCCACACACGCCTCCAACCCGGCTAGCACCACAGAAATAAGAATCCAAAATTCCTACATTTGAAATCTTACCTCCGTTATAACCAAAGAAGCCTACCTCATATGTATCTTGCTTAAAATACAATCCACTGATTGTGTGGTTTTGCCCTTCAAATATACCAGTGTATGGACTTGCGCTAGTGGCAATCGGTGTCCATTCCTTGAATGTTCCCTCATTTACTGTTCCATCCGACTTCAGAACATTTTTATTCACAACAATATCCGCTGTCAGGACTGCATTGGCTGATTTATTCTGCGCTACGCCTGAAAGTGTGCCATTTACAAGTCCGGTAAACCAGTAGAGCTGACCTGCATTACTGATCTCGTAAACCGCATCCTTTGTCCCGTCCTCATTAATATCATACTTGTCTGTTGTGAGCACCGCCGGCTGATAAGCGTCACATTCTGTACAAAATCCCTGTGAATTATAATTGTGTGATTCCGTTTCTTTAGTCACATATCCAATCGGACAGTCTTTGCATGCTACTCCTTTTGTATGTTCTTTGTCATCTTGCCAAATATATGTAATATTACCGTTTGTATTATGTTTGTGTTCAGCTCCATCTATCAGAATTATGGCTCCATCTTTAACAATAAGCTTGTCCAGATTTGTGATGCTCGCACTACTCTCAAATTCTATGCTTTCTCCACTTGCAATCGTTAAATCTTCTTTTAAAGTGGCTTTACCATATACATATGTTTTCGTTACATCATCACCGGTATCAATGTCGTTCCATTGCTTTGTGATGACAGAGTTGCTGAAGTCACAATCACTTAATACAGGTTCTTGACAGGCTAAAGCACGGCTAACCACGATCTGGCTTCCTGATACATTAATTTGTTGATTTGATCTAATTACCTCACCTTCGTATCGTTCTGTTGTTGCTTTCGCTTCAACATAACTGTCTACTATATTAATTTTATCACCACTAATTACGTTTGAATGATCCTCCTCATTTGCTACCACATGGCTATTTTCAATCGTTAAGCTGCCGCTACATTCAATTTGGGAAGTCTCCAGCGTTGCTCCTATAATTTTTATATTATTATTATTTGAGCCTAAGTCATCTGCACTGATTTTTCCACAACTTAGACTTTCATTCTGATTGTTACCATTTATTTCTAATGTAGGCACAATTCCGCTTTCTGTTAAAATACTTTGAATCACCATATCTGATCTCATAGTATTTGTTCCGGATAACATAATCGAAAGATCACCGTTCTGAATCGTAATGTTTCCAGAAATAGACGCATTTTCCAGTACAAGCTGATTCCTCGTGATGTCATAGTACCAATTAGTTCCCTGATATATCGTGTCATCATTACCAGAAACTTCATCATCTTGAAATTCCCCATTATCAATAAGACGTGTTGAGCCCATCAATAAATATTCGGGGATTTTTTCCGTTGTAGTCTCCTCTGCCTTAGCAGTCATCACTCCCCAGTCACTTACACCCATCACCGGCGCAGGCGACGTAAACACCGCGGCAGCAAGCGCAATTATAATTCCCTTCTTAAATATTAATCCCTTTCTCATATCATTCCTCCGCTTCTATTTAACCCTGTTACTTTATCCCTTTTGTTGCGTAATCAAGTATCATCTCCTTGATCATTATAAGCTCGTCTGTGTAGTCCTTGTTGTCGTCCGATCCCCATATGAAGCCCTCCGCATAGTGGGCGCAGGCCGTCATCATGGAATGAACCGTTACTCGCATGAATTCCGCTTCAGGAATGTCCGTCCGTATAGTTCTGTCCACCTTCGCCTTCTCGTACATCATGTGAAGTCTGGTGTCCACCGAATACAGTGAACTGTTAAAATCTACAAGCTGATCATTGTTCTTGCCCTCATGGGTTACATAGTAGTTGAAGTTATCGTTGTACTTCAGCAACGCCTTGTGGTTCTGATACATATCTATGTAGCTGTCCATGGTAAATCTCAGTCTGTCTATGGCTGGTATGTCATGTACAGACGATATAGGTCTTCTCACGTCCAGGCCATCCAGATATCTCTTCCACTGATCAGCACATACTGCTATGACCAGCTCAAGCTTACTTGGATAGTACCTGAACAATGTAGCCCTTCCCACGTCGGCAGCCCTTGCGATATCTCCCATGCTCACCGCCTCTATCTTCTTGTCTACGAACAGCTCAAATGCAACATCAAGTATCTTTCTATTGCGCTCGTCCATTTCCTCTTTCAGTTTTTCCGGATCTCTCATATATTACTTTACACTCCAAAATTACATTGTGATACTCCCTGTCTCACAATAAATATTTTACAGGATTATCTTATGTCAGTCAACCAAAATCCCAGAAGTCACATTTCGAATCACATTTCGATAGTAAGTAACTTCTGGGATTTCGTATTATATTATATTTTTATCAATCTGCCAAAATCACCATTCTTTCCTCAATCAAATGATTGAAGTCTGATTTCATTTTTTCAGGTATATAAGATTCGTCACACATCTTTTTCATTTTGTCCTTATTTTTAACTACCAAACTTATCATCTTCTCCGCTGATATCCGACTTAAACCACATTCGTCAGCAAATATAAAGAAATCTTTTCTTCTCACATTTCTCTTTTTTCCATTCATCGGTATCGCCAATTGCTCTGTATCCTCAGGCATGATAACATTTACCGGCAGCAGATCATAGGCTGGTGAGAGAACATAATCTCCGCTTCCCACCTCTGTTTCAATAAGCGAAAAATTCTTCAAATGCATATCGGAATTGCCAGTCACGAAAGAAAATACAATTCTCATATAGAATTCTGCCATATCCAGACCTACACGACTTGAATATTTTTCTATGATTTTTGCGCATCGCTCGTATGAACCTTTATATTTGTCCTGTGTAAGACGATAGTCCAACTGACAG
>ERZ834722.2457-NODE-2457-length-14469-cov-3.660191_pt1 | contig 14469 bp, 9 predicted proteins | sample MGYA00519576_ERZ834722 | MGnify/ENA primary metagenome ERZ834722 (study PRJEB31850, sample SAMEA3708759) | human gut metagenome | biome: human gut; feature: human-associated habitat; material: faeces | place: China | collected 2014 ...
AGGAATATTATCAGCTCCTGTACTCGCTATTATGTTATAATCTTTTATTTTTTTAATATTTATATATGATTGTAAATATAAATAATCAGTAATTCCTTCAACAATTAAATTAAATTTTTTTGAATTAATTCCAATATTATACTTCATTTTATAACCCATTGCATTTATAATCGGAGTTATTGTTTCATACTTAGATTTAGAACTGATTGGAAATTCGGATATTTTATTATATATACAACTATTGCCATTATCATCTTTTTCAATAGCTCTAATATTTTGTATTTTATCGAAATTAATCATTGCTGGTGAATGAGTAGTATAAATAACTTGATTATCTCTAGTTGATAAATCATATAATAAACTTAATAATTCTTCTTGAGCTATTGAATGTAGAAAAACACCTGGTTCATCTAATAAAATTATTTTATTTCTGCTCTTTCCAATCAAATCTCTAAACATCAATTGAATAAAAATATTAATGTACCATTTTAATCCATTACTGCGCTCTTCTATTGGAAGAAATTTTCCTTTCGTCTTAATTGCAACAGTCATTTTATATGAATTAAAATTAATAACCATATCAATAATTTCTTGTTTATAAAAATTATTAAATTTTTCTACAAAATTAGTTCTAATCAAATTATTATATTCATTAGTTCTATTTAAAATATCAACAGTATCATCTAAATTAGATGTTTCAATTATATCAGTAGAATTTATTTTACATACTTCTAAGAATTGATATAGTATTGAACTAAAACTATCTAATTCATCATATAATTCAGAACTCGTATATGTTTTTTTTAATTCATTACTAGAAATTAATATGAATTCTGGAAAATTCGGATAAACTTCATCTAGTATTTTAAATAGCTTTTCAAACAAATTACATAATTCCATTAATACTTCATTTTTTGTACCAATTAACCTGTTAATAAAATTGTCATAGCCATCTGGTTTAAAGATTATTTTTTTGTTAATTTGCTTTACACCTTCGATAATTGGGTCATAAACTAATTTATTCTCAGGGTTGCTAATAGGAATACTATTCTCATTTATAAATCTAAGTATTTCATCTCTGATATTTGAAATATTATTTATACTTGAAATAACATCTCCAAATTTTTCATCAAATTCACAATTCTTATAGCCATTTATACTTACAATTACATTTTCATGATAGTTATATCTCTTTTTATCAATTGCATCCAATTCAAAAGTTAGTTCAATACTTATATCTCCTTTCGAATTCTTATTTATATTTTTAAAATAGTCAATAGATGTTGCTCCAATTTTATTTATATTGCCAATAGCTTCTATTAAATTTGATTTTCCAGATTCATTTTTACCAACTATAGTATTTAATTCAGAAACAAACAATTGATTACAATCATTAGCAAAAGATTTATAATTATTAATTTTTATAAACTTTAACTTCATTAATACTTCACTCCCTATAATAATTCTAAATAATAAAATATATTTTTCAACTGTTACGGATTTTGCCATCTAAATTATATTTTGATTAATATTTAATTAACAAAATTACAAAAATCAAATATTTTTTATTATTTAAAGTATTTATTTAATAGTTCTTCTTTATTTGTACCAGCCGTAATCAATTCTTGTTCTAATGTATCTATTTTTTTATAATTGTCTAAAACAAATTTAGCAAATATTTCCTGTTCTTTTTTATTAGGTAAAATAATATCCATATTTGCAAAATCTGGAACAGTTAATTGACCAGCACCATTACCCGTTTTATTAAATTCAATATGATCAATTGCAGATTTTAAGTAATAAATATTCACTTTATCATTTGGAACCATTACTATTAGTCGAACAACTGCAGTAAAATTGGGCTTTCTAATTTGTGTATAACCTATTGTTCCTCTTGCTGAAATTGTTACTGCTTCTTTAGACGTTTTACATTCTTTAGAGTAATACAATAGACCTGCATTTTTTGTGCCATTTGAATAAATAGGATATTTAAATTCATCATCTCGTTTCTTAGAAGTTTGAATTGGTGTATCACCACCTGCATATAATTCACTATATAATGAGTTAATCTTTGATGTTTCAATTCCTTTTCCGACAAACATTTCATCAAATTTAACATCTATCTCGTTAGTTAATTCATTTATATCCTTGTTTAATATTTTTATTTTATTATCATATTCATCTAATTCAGAAATAATTTTTTTCTGTTCTGCGACGCTAGGTGCTTGAATAACTAAATCTTTTACACGTTGAGTTGACGCTCTATTACTACGTGAAAATCTAGATTGTATTCCTTCATATTCTAATGCGTACATTACATATTTAGGTAATAATTCCTCTGATTTTATTCTTAATACTCCGCAATGATCAGTTGGAAAAAATTTAATATTTTCTTTGACATAACCAACATTCCAATCACCATCTATTCCCCATAAAACTGATGGCGTACTAAAATCTGATAAACTTGCTAAAGTTGATTCGCTATAACCAAATATATCATTTACATTTGCACTATATATAGGAATCTTACCATTCTTTGATATATCAGATGTGATAACTCTTTTTCCAATACTTAAATCAAAATTTTTACTATTGGATAAGTTGTACAACTTATAGCCTTCTTTTAGAATAATATTTCTTCTAATATTTGCTGTTTTAATATTTTTTGTAAATGCGGTTGTCTTAAAATCAAGTAAATCAATTAAATCATGATATTTTACATTGTCATAATCAAAATCTAATTCTTGTCCTGCAAAATTATTTCTGATTATGGAATTAATTTTTTCTGGGTCTTCTAAATCAGAAGGATTAAATAAAGGTGTTTGTATTGTATTTATTCCATGATTTTTATCTAATACTCCCGCATCATTTTTAACACCTAAATATTTAATACCCTCACTACCTTTTCTAGTAGACCAAGTATAACCCAAGTATTCTTTTATTTCATCATTTTTAGTAGGTGCATTAACAATTACTACTTTATTTTTTTGACTTCTTGATAACATATAAAAATATAGCTTATCTTTTTCAATTTCAATAATATCCTTAATATCTTTTAACTTTTTATCTTCTAAATATCGCGAAAACATTTCATTTTTCTTTAATTTATCGGTAATTGTTCCTGAAATAAATTTAATATAATCGTCTTTATCAATATTTTGCAATTTTAAATAGTCTAATAATAAATCTTTATCTTCAAATACTTTGTCTTTTGAAAAATTGTTTTCAAACCAAGAATCAACTCTATTTTTATAATGGATTGCTAGTGAAGGATTTTCTTCTTTCTTTTTTAAGAATAATATTACAGTTGGTGTACCTGTTGCTCCAAAAGTACCACTTGGTAATTCAACAATGCTTATGATATCAAATGTCTTTATTATTATTTCTCTTGTTTTTACATATGTAGCATTTGCATTTGTTAATATTGAGGAGGGTAAAATTATACCAGCGACCCCATCTTCTTTTAATAATTGCTTAGCACGTTCCATAAAGAATGTTTCTATAGAACTATTAGAAGAATATGAATTTTGGTTAATTGTTTTAGATAATTCATAGTTTGCTATCTCATCCTCAGTTAAAGTATCTAAAAATCCTTTTACAGCATAAGGCGGGTTCGCAATTAAAACAGAATACGTTCCATTTTTGATATTTTTGTTTTCTGCTAATGCATCTCCATAATGTATTTTTATTTCATCTTGTCCATACATAAACGCAGAAACTTTAGATACTTTTGATAATCTATACTCTTTTTCAATTCCATCAATAGAGCTATAATATTCAGATAATTGTGCTTGTGGAATTAGAGATTTAATTTGAGCTGCATATTCATTTAGAAAATGTCCAGCACCACATGCATAATCTATGACTTTAGGTATATTATCTGATTCATTAAATAAAGATTCTAAAGGTAATGATGATATTATAAATCTTGTAATTGGAAGAGGTGTGAAAAATTGTCCTTCATTTTGTTTAATACCATCATCAAGAAAGCCTTCAAATAAATCTCCTAAAAACTGATTTTGTTCATCTGTTTTTAATTTTATATCTTGAAACATTTTTACTATTTTTAACAATATTTCTGAGTTTTGTTTAAATAACTCTTCATTATGAACATCTATAAATGCAAAATCATTATTTGTATAGAATTTTAACTTTCTGAAGTATTCCATAACTTTTTCTTTTGTAGCATCAGGATCATTTTTAAATAATTTAAAAGCATCATTTAATTGTTTATTATCAATATATGTAACATCTTCGCTTAAAAATTCATGCATACCGTCTTTATAAAGTTTTTGAAGACGATCTTGTAATTGATAATAATCATCAAATGCAATTCCTCTCCAATTAAATTTCAAATTATTAGGATGCTCTATTTCATCAACTATTTTAGCTAAAAAGATATTTACTAATTTATCAAATGCATTCTCGTGTCCAGAAACATTATGCTGTCTAAGTATTGTAGCAAATTCATTATACTTTTTTTGCGTATCATTAAATCCAATTTTTTTAAGATCTTTAACTGAATAAATCTTATTTATCTCATATGGAGTAATATTTTCTTCAAAAATACCAGTTTCCTCATACTCTCTATTATATATTTCTTTCCACACTTTATATAATTCTTTAACATCTGATGCATCCTTATATTTTAGTCTTTTTGAAGTGCTTAATGTTTTGAGATAATCTTCATTATCTTTCAATGTCATAATTTTATTTTTGTATATTACCGAACCATTATCTATATCAGATGTGTATAAACATAAATATTGTGTTTTCTTAATTTGCTGAGCATAACTAAATAATTGATCGCCATCAGATAAAGTTTTTTGCCATGCTTTATCAAACTCTATGTCTGCTGTTTTACATTCGATTATAAGAAATTCACTACCGTTATTATCCTTAATTAGAATATCAGCTTTACCACCAGATGCCCCTCTACCCAATTGCCATCTAGGTTCAAGCTCCATATTTCTAGCTTGATAACCTTTAGTCAGCAATCTATCTACGCATTCAAATACAACAAAATTTTCTGGATGCTCGAAGTTAGAAGTTGTTTTATCATTAACAATTAAATTAAAAGGCCATGTTATTTCTTCACTTTTAATATCAACAATAATATTATCTATTTCGTTGTATCCCTTATAAAAAGTTCCATTATCTAATTCAGTAAAGTTAAGAATAGATAAAAGCTGTTTAATATTTTCTTTTTTTATCATTAATATACACCTCATAATAATTATATCATATCAATCATAATTTGGATATTTTTTTGGAAGAAATTAAACTATAAAATGATATTCATTTTTTTACATTGTTACTGCGCCAACTTGGCGCACTACTTTTTCTTAGCAAGCATTGGAAAGTTCCTCCCACAGAGCAATTTCCACATATTATGGGGAAAATCCCCAATCCCCTAGTGAAACAAAATACGAAACATTTTGAGAGCAAAAAACGAAATTGTAATTATACATTTCAAATGATAAAATTAATATAATAGAAGAAATATTGTTAAAAAGATATTTTTAATAATACTAAATTCTGATTTTAATACTAAAATCAATACTGTTTTTGATACTAAAAATGATACTGAAAGTGATACTAAATTTGTTATTGAATAGTTAATTGTCAAGTGTTAAAATTGTTATAATAGTGAAAAAACTATAGAAAGAGAGCTTGCTCTCTTTTTTTGTTGTATAAAAAAAGGAGGATATTTATGAATGAAAGTTTTATAAAAATACCAACTTATTTATTAGAAGTAAAGATTCCTAAGAATGCTATTGTACTATTAGGAATATTGCAAAGTAATTCTAAAAAGTTAGATTATGCATATGGATCTAATAAGTATTATGCCGATAAGTTAAATTGTTCTACTAGAACAATAAGTGAGTTAATTAAGTGTTTATTAGATCATAATTATATAACGATTAGTAATCCTAAAAGTTTTAAAAGAAAGATATATGTTAGTAATAATATTTTAGGTAATTAGAATAATTAATCTATCTAGATTGAATTATTATTCTAACAGAATAAATAAAATAAATATAAAAGTTAAATAGATAATAGAAAGGCCTTAGTTAAAGGTAGGAGGTTTGTATGAAAGATATGGTTGATTATATTAAATATCACGGTACTATTTCTAGTATTAGAGATAAGGTTGATAAAGATTATATATGGTTTGATATATGTCAGAAAGAACCATATAAAGATATTAATGGAAGGGATAAGGTTAACTTATCCTTTTTTAGTGCAAGAATGTATATTGAATATTCTAATAAGATAAATTTAAGTATTGGAAAAGATGTTTATGTACGAGGTATCCCTAAGGGATATGTGGATAAAAAAGGCTATAGACAAAACTATATACATGTACTGGAAATCAATGGAATTGAAATAAGTAAAGAGCCACCTTTATATCAAGATGGTTATTGGAATGGAAAAAAAATAGAAAAAGTAGAAGCTACTAAGGAAGAACAAGGAGAATTACAAAGATTATTAGATGAGATTGTAGGTGTTAGAAATGAATAACACACCAGTACAAATCATAAATATAAATATGAATAAAGATAAAAAAGAATTATTTAAAGAAATAATTATTAATTACTTAATAAAACAAATAACTATGAAAAACTAAATCGCACATTTGCGGTTCTTTTTTGAATCTAATATACTGTTACTGTCTTATGGGAGATAAGTAACAAGAAAAGGAGGTAAAATATGAATTATAGTTACTTATCAAACTTAGATTATAATGCTGGTATTTATATCAGACTTTCACAAGAAGACAAAGATAAAAAGTATGAATCAGATAGTGAAAGTGTAACTAATCAAAAAGATATACTCCGTACCTATTGTAAAAACAATGGATTTAATCTAGTTGGAGAATATGTTGATGATGGATATTCTGGTACTAATTTTGATAGACCTGGTTTTACTAAAATGATAAAAGATATCAAAGACAAAAAAATTAATTTAGTAATTGTTAAAGACTTATCAAGATTAGGTAGAGATCATGTAATGACTGGTTATTATATAGAAACATATTTTCCTGAGAATAAAGTAAGATTTATATCTATTGTTGAAAATTATGATAGTATGAAAAATCAAGCTAGTAATGACTCCTCTACTTTCATAATTGCATGTAATGATTATTATAGTAAACAAAACTCTTTAAAGATAAGAAATGTATTAGATTCTAAAAGAAAAGATGGTAAATTTATAGGTAGTAAGCCATGTTATGGATATATGAGAGATCCAAATGATAAAGGACATTTAATACCTGATCCTGAAGTTTCTAAATACGTAAAACTTATATTTGAATGGAGATCAAATAACATAGGTATTAGTGAAATAGCAACTAGACTAACTAATATAGGAGCACCTACTCCAGCAGCGTATAAAAACTTACCTACATCTAGTAGAGTTATAGAAAAGAATAAATGGACAATACATGCTGTTCATAATATATTACAAAATAGAATGTATACTGGAGACATGGTACAACACACTCAAACCAATATAAGTTATAAATCAAAAAAGAAAGTCACATTAGATGAAAGCTTATGGATCATAGTAGAAGATACTCATGAACCACTAGTAGATAAAAATACATTTATGTTAATAAATAAAAAAACTAAAAATAAAAATAGATCTTATTCTAAAAGAAAAAGACCTGAAAGATTATTAGAAGGATTATTATTTTGTCATGAATGTGGTAATCGATTAGGAGTACTTTATAGAAAGAAACAAGACTACTGGTGTATTAACTGTAATAAATACGCTAGAGATCCTGCCAGAAAATTATGTACATCTCACTTCTTTGCCTATGATTACTTTGAAGAATTAGTTTTAAAGGAAATTAAAAAACTATTATCTAATTTATTTCATGATTTAGATATAAAAGAATTAAATGAAGAAGTTATTAAAAGAACTAAAAATAATTCTGATGATTATAAAAAAAGAAAAGAAGATATTATAAAAGAACAAAGTAAATTACTAGAAACCATTCAAATCATCTATAAAGATCGATTAGAAGGTAACATTACACCTGATCAATATAAATTACTATCTAAACCATATGAAGCTAAATTAAAAGATTTAAACACACAATTAGAAGATATTAATATTGAAATAGAAAAAAGAAAACATAGTACGGATAAATTGCCAAATTATATAAATAAAATAAAAATGTTGTTAAACTTAAACAACCCTAATAAAGATTTATTATTCACTCTAATAGAAAGAATCGAAGCTGATAAAGATAGAAATATAATTATTAAATTTAGATACGATATTCTAGATACTCATACTTTTAAATATGAAGATAATCGAGTTCATAATCCATATGGAAGAAAAGGAAAAGAACTAAATTAATAGTTCTTTAAAGACTTATAACTATATCTTTATCATGCACATATCTATTTCTCATTTTCATTAAAGCCTTAGATTCAATTTTTCTAACTTCTTCGATAGATATTCCAAACATTTCTGCTACTTGTTCTAGTGTTTTTGGTTCTTCACTATCTAATCCAAATCTTAATCGTATTATCTGTTCTTCTCGCATTGTTAAAGTGACAAGTATACCTTCTAATCTTTCAGAATCTATTTCCATTAAATCATGAATTTTATTAGCTATTAATAAATTTTCTTGCTCTTTTTGTTCCTTTGCTTTTGCTTCTTCAGATATTTCTTCACCTAATTCACTTAATGCTGTTGAAACATATTCTACAAACTTTATTGTTTTTCCTGTCTCTGCTCTATATTCTTCACTCAGAATTTTCGCATTATTTAAATATGTATCATCGCGAGTTACAAACAAAATATCAAAGTTTGATTCTAACAATATAGTTTCCCATATATATTCATCACAAATAGTTAAACTTTTATATCCACTTTTATCACTTCTTGGTACACCACCTAAATTATTCCTTTTTACTGCTAAACTATAAGCCTCCTCATCATCATTAAGAATTAGTGTGTTTTGATTCTGTATAATTTTATTAAACGCTGTAAAAACAACATCGTTTTTATCATCTTCAATCATAGCAGTAATCTCATCTTCCAATGGTTTAAAGCTTTCTTTAACTGTTTGGATATGCTTGGTATTTGTTTTGTTTAAAGCAGTTATTGTATCTGTAAATATCCCAACAGGTTCCAAATTACACATATTATTAGTTATTTGTTTTTCTTTTACTTCTACCTTTTCTAATAATCTTCTAATTTCTGATAACCTATTTCTTTTAAATTCTCTAATTACTTGTTCGGTAAGTACTAAATTATTTGATGCAGCTAATTTATCAAGAATTTCTTTGTTTTCTTCTTTATATCTATAAAAATCCAAAAATTTATTTGTATCAACAAAAATCTTAGTCATAGTTAATCACCACCACTAATATTATTATAACATATAATTAATTAACCCTTCATAATTACTTATATCGGAGCCTCGTGACGGCTCTAGTGGTTATTTATTTTACCAATTTTTCTTATCCATTAATTCATTAAACATAATACCATGTGATTTTAACATTTGATTTGTTTCTATTAGTTCATTAATTTCTTGAATTGTCATATATTTAACATATTCAACTTCCTCTTTTTGAACTTTTACATCATTTAGATTAATATTCTTTCTTAAATAAAAAATGTATCTAAGTGGTTTATCGTATGCCAAAAATCCATATTCTTCTATTTGATCATCATCAATATTTATTCCTATTTCCTCTTTAACTTCTCTGTTTATTGCTTCTAATGGGGTTTCTCCGCTATCAACATGTCCACCAGTTGAAGAAAATTCTCCACCTTTTTCTTGAGATGTTTTTTGTATCAAAAATTCACCATTATTATTTTCAATAAAAATAACTGATACTGCAATATGCTCGTTTTCATTTAATACTGCACTTTTATCTCCTCTAACTATTGTTCTGCCTGTTACATTTCCATAATCATCATAAACATCTAGTAATTCCATATTCATAACCTCCTTCAAACTAAAAACTATTATACACTTTTTTTATTTTGTTTACTATACCTACCATATGGATTTCTAATTAGATTTTTATCAACATATTTGAATGTATAATCTTCTAGTATTTTATATTTAAACTTAATTGTAATATTTCTATATTCATCTGCTTCTATTCTATCTATTATGGTAAATAATAAGTCTCTATTTGGCTTTTGAATATTTAATAATTCTTTTATTTTCTTTGTATAACTTGGTATTTTATTAACACTATCTTTTCTTTTTAAAATTTCTAGTTCTATTTCTTCTAATTTATCTTTAAGATTTCTCATTTTTTGTTCATAAGGAGATACTATCATTTTGTATGATTCTAAAGAAATATTACCATCAATTCTATCTTGATAAACCGTTTGAATATTAGAAGATAATTTTAAGATATCTTTTTCTATATCTTTTTTTATTTCATCAAGTGATTTAGTACCCAAATTAGTTCTATTAACTATTTCTTCATTTAATTCTTTAATACTTAATCCTTTAAATAAATCAGATAATAATTTGTTTAATTCTTCTAATACTCCTTCTTCAAAATAATCATATGGAAAGAAATGAGCCTTGCATCTACATCTAATTGGTTCTCTAGCATATCTATTGCAGTTAATAGTCCAATAGTCATGATTCCTTCTATATATTACACCTAATCTATTTCCACACTCTTTGCAATAGATTAATGCCCCTAATAATCTAGTAGGTCTTTTTGTTTTTACATCAACTTTTCGGTTATGATTATCTCTTTTCTTATTAATTATTCTAAATGTCTCTTTATCTACTAATGGCTCATGAGTATTCTCTACTATTACTCATAAACTTTGATCAAGTGTTATTTTCTTTTTAGATTTATAACTAATAGTAGTTTGAGTATGTTGTACCATATCACCAGTATACATTCTATTTTGTAATATTTTTTTTACTGAATGTATTGTCCATATATCTTTTCCTTTTACTCTTGAAGATATTGGTAAATTTTTATAAGCACTTGGCGTTGGTGCTCCTAATTTAGTAAGACGAGTTGCTATTTCAGATATTCCTATATCATTTGCTCTCCATTCAAATATCATTTTTACATATTTACTAACTTCAGGATCAGGTATCAAATGACCTTTATCATTGGGATCTTTCTTATATCCATAACATGGCTTAATACCTATAAATTTACCATCTTTTCTTTTAGAATCTAATACATTTCTTATCTTCAATGAGTTTTGCTTACTATAATAGTCATTACAAGCAATAATAAATGTTGATAGATTATTATTATCTCCTGCTAAGCAAAGAGGTAGAGATTTTGGTATTATTTTAAGAAGTTTTATGGATAATGGATATGCTGTTCAATGGCGAGTTATTAATGCTGGTGAATATGGTTTACCACAAAAAAGAAGAAGAGTATTTATATTTGCTTATCATAAATCTACTGAGTATTATAAATCATTTTCCAAAAGTAATCCTAAAGATATAATTTTTAAAGATGGAATGTTTGTTAAACAATTCCCAATTAAAGATGTTGAATTAGAATTTAATACAACTAATTTATCAAAAGATTCATTTAAAGATTTAGTTGAAGTAAGTGATAAGTTTAAAGCACAATTTTATAATGCTGGAATTATGATGAATGGTAAAGTATATACTTCAAAAGTATCAGCAGATTGTGATAAAGTTTTTCCATTAAAGAAAATTATACAACATGAAGAAATAGATAAAAAGTTCTTCTTAAGTGATGAAGCATATAAAAAGTTTGAATACTTAAAAGGTAATAAAAAAGTTCCAAGAGTTAAACCTAATGGAGAAGAATATTTCTATACAGAGGGTGCTATGCCTTGCCCTGATAATTTAGAAGTTCCTGCTAGAACAATGTTAACTAGTGAGGGTGGAATAAGTAGAACTACTCATATAGTTGAAGATTATAAAACTAAAAAGATTAGATTATTAACTCCAATTGAATGTGAAAGAATAAATTGTTTCCCAGACAATTGGACAAATACAGGTATGACAGATAAAAAAAGAAACTTCATGATGGGTAATGCTTTAGTTGTTGGAATCATAGAAAAAATAGGAATTGAATTAGAAAATATAATAGAAAAAGAAGATTAAGTTAGATAATCTTCTTTTAATTTAAAAATTTTTTAAGTTCTTCTAATAAAACATCACTCTCATTAAATTCACTCAGTATATTCTTATTGATTGAAACACCTATATCAGAAAAATGAATATACTTACTATATTTTTCTTTATTTAGAATTCTAGCTAAATATATAGAAAATCCTTCCTTAATTAAATCTATCTCAAAACTGTCAGTAGATTTGTATCTTATTAGATTATATAAATTCTTATCAATAATTGAATCATCTATATCTACTAGTGCTTCAATATATGGAATTAATTTAAATGAAAGAAAATCTTCTTCTACTTTAACTTTAATGACACATATATTATACATTTTTTTATAATCATGATTATTTATAATCCAAAGATTTTTTAATCTAATAGGATTTCCATTTTGATCAAGTCTATAAAAACTAAAGCCACTATAACATGGAATTAAATTACCATTATATAATTCCGCGCTTAAATCTCCTCTTTTACCTACATATATTAATTCACCAATTGGTTTATTCATATAATAGCTCGTCATTCGAGAAGCTTTTTCTTTTATTGTTTTACCATCAATAATCCATTGCAGCAAAGTTGAATAAAACATTCGTGCTTTTGTATTTGATAAACGTGAAATAGCAATATCATCATCTTCACCTAGCTTAAAAATATTATTTATACTATATAAAAGGGTTTCTATTGAATTAATATTCATGTTATGAAATTCAATTATTCTATCTTCTAAATTTTCTTTTTGATTATTATTTAAGAATATATTATTTAGTAAACACTTATTTACAATTTCACTATTTTCATTTTTAATATCTTCATTAAAAATAGATTTAATATCAATATTTTTATCTAATAATTGTATCTGCTCAAGTGATGATATAAATTCCTGGCTTTTATCAATTTTATTATAATCAGTTAAATACTCATTATTAATTTCATCTTCATGTGTAATACCATAACATGGATCTATTATTTCGTTTCTTACTTTTTGACGTCTACCATCAGTCATACAATTAAAATGTGTTTCACATATTAATCTATTAATATTCTTTGATTTTACTATTTCATTTATTCTATTAATTCTCCCCCTTAGATTTATAAAATCTTGAGAGCTCATTATACTTCTTCCAATTTTATAATCATAAATAAATAATGCATCACTAGGAGTATTAACGCCTTCTAAAACACTAGAATTAGTAAAAAGATATTTTATTCTATTGTCATTTCTATATAAATCAAGCAAATAAAATTTGATTAAATCAGGCATCTCACCATGTATATAAATTATACCTTTTTTTATTGTATCAATAGTATAATACTCTTTACCAATAAAATCTTCTAAATCCTTACAATCAATTTCTATTTCAGCATTAATATAATTAGAAAATTGTAAAGCTTTCTTCTCTACATCTTTGGGTGAATTTAGAAAAACAATGTTTTTATTTTTTGAATTATTTAAAATATATTCATCGAAATCATTATATACTGCGTCATCTAATATGTATGAATTAGTCATTCTATCAGTATTAGGGAAATATATTTCTTTGCGGCTTTTATGATAAAAATAATAATGATAACATTTCATATCACGAATTCCATTTATAACCTCTATTGGATGCTCATGTACACCCTTAATATTAATAGATTTAGGATTATATAATACAGGCGAATAATATCTTATACTACACCTAAACTGTTTTTTTAATAATAGTATAATTTGTGATAATTTATAACTTCTTCCCTCATTATTTAATAATTTATGTGATTCATCAATAAATAAATCTGTTATATTACTTAATTTATTTCTTTTGATTAATTCAAAACACCTTTCCTGAGTTAATATATAAATATTTTTATATTTTTCACTTTTATTAATCTCATGATGAGTTATTATTTTGGCATTAATATTATTTTCTTTTAATAATAAAGACAAATCACATTTAACTTGTGACAATAATGCAATAAGTGGAACTATTATTATACAATCTCCTTTTGACATCATAGCACTTTCTAACATCAATTCCGTTTTTCCAAATGAAGTTGGGGCAACAATAGAATAATCGCTCTTACAATTAATCATTTTATAAATAATTTTTTGCCCAGATGTTAGTACTTTTCCGTTAAGCTTATTATCAGATATATAATAACTTGCAATAAAATTTTCAATTTCTTTAGATGTTGAAGCACCAACTTCATTATACAAAATATCTAATATTGGTGAATACCCAAAAATAATTGAAAATTCAATAAGCGGTTTATAATCTTGATATTTTAATGAATAATTTATTATTATACTATATGCAAAATTCAAACTTAACTCATCCGTCTTTTTTATCAAAAGATAAAATGCA
>ERZ834722.2469-NODE-2469-length-14419-cov-4.116054_pt1 | contig 14419 bp, 27 predicted proteins | sample MGYA00519576_ERZ834722 | MGnify/ENA primary metagenome ERZ834722 (study PRJEB31850, sample SAMEA3708759) | human gut metagenome | biome: human gut; feature: human-associated habitat; material: faeces | place: China | collected 2014 ...
TTAGTATCTTCTTCTTTTTCATCTAATTCTATTTTATCTTCTTTTTCTAATTCTTCATCATCGTTAAGTCTTTCCAATTGTTCAAACAAATAATTGTTAAGAGCATTTAAATTATTATCCATAGTTATTTTGTCCCTTTCTTATTATTTAATTTTCTAGTTCTAGTCTGATTCTCGTTAAGACTATTTAATTCTGATTTTAGATTTATCAATCTTTTCTTTAACTCAAGCATTTCTCTTTTTATAAGATACATTTCATACTTGATTTCTTTTTCTCTATCTTTCATTGAACAAACTCCTTTGAGAATTATTTTTCTCATACAGTTGCAGCTCCAAATTTCTGATTCTTTTATCTTTTTCTGCATTAGTCCTAAGATAATTTTTTTCGCGTTCTTTGCACATTATTACAACTTTGTCATACTCTGTTTTCCAATAGTTTGCTTTCTCAACTTGTTTTGGATAATCAGCCAACTTCTCAGCATTTTCAATTGACATTATTTCTGCTTGCATTTTTTACACTCCTTTTCATATTCCCTCATCATTCTTTCAAATTCTAGATCATCTAGTGTCGATATTCCTACATCTTTGCATTCTCTTTCAAGACCTTTTATTAATTGCCAAAACTCTTTTGAATTAAGCTCATGAGTTCTTTTATAAAAATAATAACAATCACAAGTTTCAGTAGCTTTATACCATTTAGCATAAGGATAAAAACTCTGCATATTAGTCCCCTTTGGAACCATTGCACCAGTTATATTTCCGTTTTCATCAGTCACAATAGTTCCATAAGAAAGATTAATATTTATTTTCATCTCATCATCTGATATAGCATGTCCAATACTTCTATTGTATTTTGCTAATTCATTAATCAGTTTGTGAAAATACGCATTCGCTTTTAGACCACGTATTCGTTTATATTCTTTTAATTCATACTCTTTATCTTGCTCTAAGGTAAATAGCATTGTTGCTATTTCTCTAGGCTTACCAATTATATTTTTCATAATTAGAATGGCAAGTCGTCTTCATTAAGAACTACTTCATTTCCAAATTCTGCGTAAGGGTCCGAAACTGATTCTGATTGAGAATCTGGAGAGCTACCAAAATTTTCTGGCTCAGTAGGTAGTGGCTTTTCACTTTTTTTATCTAAGAAAATAACTCTACTACATAAGACATAAGTTCTATATTTTTTATTACCTTGTTCGTCTTCGTAATTGTCGTTTTTAATAGATCCTTTAACTAATACTTTACTACCCTTCTTAGTGTACTTTTTCATATTTTCAGCTTGCGTTTCCCAGATAACGCAATTTATAAAATCTGGTTCTAATTCTTTGCCATCTTTATTTTTACCATTATTTACAGCTACAGTGAATTGTCCTACAGCCTTATTTGTTTGAGTATATCTTACTTCTATATCTCTTGTTAAATTTCCAACAATTGTTACATCATTCATCTATTTCTATACCTTCTTTCGCTAATCTAGCTCTTAAAGCTCGATTTTCTTCTCCTCTTTTAAACTACGTAAGTAGCTATTTAAATCGTCATATAATTCATCTGACAATTCATTATAAATTATATCTCGTAAATTAATGTACACTTTTCTTTCTAACTTGTATGCATCATTATATCTTTCTTTTTCTAATTCAAAGTATTCATTATTTACTTCTATAATAGGGTTATTTGTGCTAATATTCTCTTTATATAATTTATAATCGAGTATGATATTTGTTGTTTCATCAATTCCCATTTCATCAACTACTTTTTGTATGTCTATGCCATTTTCTTTTAATCTAGATACTATCGTATCAGTAGGAATTAAACTAGCATTTACTTCTTTATATTCACATATTTTTATTTGAGCATTTTCTTTCAAAAGCAACTCTTTTTTTAATCTTTCGTTTTCCTCTTTATATATTTTTAATTCATCTATAATATATTGTTCTATCATTCTCTATTTCCTCCATTTTTCTTTCTTCATAATAATAATCTTCATCGTATAAATTTTCCTCTTCTTCTATTTCTTCAGGTGGGTCTGGATATAGACCACCATAATATTCGCTAGTATCCATCTATGCCACCTTTGGTAAAGTAATTTTTACATAACCAGCTTTACCCTTTTGCACTACTTCTTCACTATATTCATCCCACAAATCTAAATTATTTTCTTTAAATAAAGTCTCATTAAATTTTCTAGCTACTTTATCTTCTCCATCCGCCACTAAAGTGATCTTTACTCCATTTGGTGTTTCCCATTTCTTAATGTTATTATTTTCCATTGCCATTTTTAATTGAGCTTTTAATTCTTTAGCTTGTGTTTCAACTTTTTTCATTTCTACTAGTTGATTTTCTAAAACTACAATCTTGTTTGACAATTCAGTTAAATCAACCGGTAATAGTTCTTCTTCAGTAATAAATGGGTTTTCTTTTACTTTTGCTAAATCAATTCTAAATTGGTCCACTGCTCTATTTATTTGTTCAATTAATTCTTTAAAGTCTTCTAATCGAATATCATATTGAGTTAATCTTTTAACATCAAATTCTTCATTAAAATCTTCTGGTCTTTCGTATATAGCAAGTTTTCCATGTTTTCTTTTGGTATATTCCATATAGAATAATAATTGTACTAAATATACTTTGTAATCTTCCACTTTTTCGTGTATTTGTGAAGTTGTTTTTATTTCAAGCACAATTTCTTTATTTATCCCATCTGTATGGCATCTTATATCATTTTCAATATATTTACCCTCTTCGAACTTATCTTCTCTATTTTCATTAATAAAATCTCTTATCTTTGGTTCCATTACATTTCCGTACTCAGTATATTCGTTCCCAGTAAAATCATTTTCTTTTAATCCAGCCTTTTCTAGCAATAAATCAAATCTACTTTTAAATGGGCTTATTCCTATTATGATGGGTATATCTGATCCACCTATATATTTATCTCTATCAATTGTTACTGCTTGCATTGTTTCCCTCCATTTTTTTATATTTTTTAATGCAATTTCTAATACCTACATTGTCACTAAACCCAGTACTAGGAATATATAATTTACCTGTATAACTCCAAAAACTCATTAATACTTTTCCTTTGCTATCTAATAAATTAAAATGTCCTATACTTTCATTACATAATTTATAAGGTATATTATTTTCTTCAAATTTTTTTTTGGCATATTCCAATCTATCATTAAAACAATTTTCTCTTTTTTCTTGTGCTTGTTGTTTTAATATAGGGCTTACATCTCTCCAATAATCTGCTAATGTATCATTATCCATTATTTGCACCTTTTAAATCACATAGAACATCATAATAATCATCATTAGTTAATTTTCTTCCTACTAATTGATATTCTTTTGCTATTTCTTTCATATCAATATTTTTTTCTTTACAATACTTAATTAATTCTTGTCTATAATCTGGTTCACTTTTTTTATTTTGATTAGCCATAGCATTTTGTACTTCCTCAGCACTTGCTATACTTGTATCTATGCCAAAGCCACACATTCCTAATGCTCTGCCAACAGCACTCGTTTCACAGTTTTCTATGTAACTAGTCTTATTTATAAAAGTACTATTTTCTTTTTCGTAGGCAGTTCCAGTAGCTAACACTTTAGTATCTTGATCCAACACCTCAGCTTTAAAAATACAAACCCCATTTTCATTGCTTATCATTTCAGTTTTAATTGTTCCTTGTGGATACACCATTCTAAACGCTTTTATTCTTTGATTTACTTCCGCATAATCTTTTCCTTTGACATCAGTAGTCTTAATAGTTTTATTTGCTTCTTGTATGTCTTTAAAAGTTATTTCTTTCATATTATCCTTCCTTTACTGCTTTTATAATTTTGCTAGTTTTAGTACCACTTTTTATTCCCATTTTTTGCTTAGTTTCTTTCATTGGCTTTTCTGGTACTCTCAAGTATCTGTCTGATTTTAAATCTTCAATTTCTTTTATGAAATTTTCATGATTATCTTTTACTACCAATGCAAGCTTTCCCAAATATTCAAATAGCTTGTCCATATTCTTATTTACTCTGATTAAATCATAATTGAGATTAGTTATTTTTTCTGACTTTTCTTTGACTTTATTTTCTAATTCTTTATTTTTGGCTCTCTCTAGTTCATAAAGTTCTTTGTAGTCATCTCTTTCTTGCATCACATTAAATCCAAAGTTCATTTTATTTAACATCTTTTGACTAAACTCTTCAATTTCAACTAGAGCTTTTTCTTTTACTAGTTCTGCCTTCTTATTTTTAAATATCATTTTTTCATTTCCCTTCTTTTAAAAACCGCTACCTTAACCCCACTATATTGACAAGTCTTTTTACCACAAGTTTCCACTCTGCCATCGTATAACATTTCCGTAAGTCTAGGACTTGCAAAGTTTCTTTCACTTGTAGGTATCCATCCTCGTTTACACATCTCAACAGCTATTTCTTTAGCTGTAAGACTGCCTTTCTCTTCTAAAATTTCAAGTATTTGTGAATATCTCTTTTTCTTATCAATCTTTTCGTTAGCTTCTCCCCTGGTCTCAAATGTAGTAACTACTCCAGCCCTTTGAGGTTCATAATCATTTGCCATCATTTTGGATACCACTTTTAACTATTTTTTTAGCTAAATTATCATGCAGAGTTATAACTTTTTCGTTTTTTTCTAGGCTTACATTTACTAAAGTAATTATTCTTTCAAGTTCCCTAGCGTCAGCTTTACTTAAAGTGTATAAATAATCTCTTAAAGTTTCCATAATATTGCTTATTTCATAATTAGTGTAGTTTATATTTTCTATTTCTCTTGTTATCATAAATCCTCCCATATATTTTTTCCAAAGTTATCAAGCATTTTTTGCATAACATCTTCAATTATTAATAATTCTTTTTGATAATAATCAACATCTTGATTATTTTTTAAACCTCTATCTATTTCTCTTTTATGAGTTAGTTTTAATTCTAATAATGATGTTAGAATAACTTGTACTTCTTTTTGATTAAATTCAATTGTTTTCATATAAATTTATCTTCTCCTTAAAAATTTGTTTAGTTTTGTCATACTCAAATGGTATTTTTCCTAATCTTCCATCACGATTTTTTACTATTTCTAAAACCATATCCTCAGTAAATTTTGGTAACCCACCGCTTTGTGTCTTATTGCGATAAAGTAATATTACCTTACTTGAACTGTTTTCAAGTTCCCCACTATCTTTAAGCATTGATAGACTTAATTCTTCTGAATTATAACTTGCTCTATTTAATTGACACGCTGCGATTATTGTACAGTCATAATCTAAGCAAAATTGTCTTAACGACTTTGCTACATCTGTTGTTTGTTCGTACAATGTTTTTTTACCAAAGCTTTTAATAAGTCCAATGTGGTCTAAAAATATTATTGTGTGTTTTTTGTCATCTTTGTGTTTTCCTAAAACTCCCTTAATTTCGTGTAAGTAACTTGCCTTGTGTTCAACTATATTTTTTTTACTGACTATTTCTTTGATACTTTTTTGAATTATATTTTTTTGATTTTCTGACTTTGGACTGTCAATGTCATAAACTGGAATACCTGAATTAATTGCTATCATTCTCTTGTAAATAGTACTTTTACTCATTTCCATATTGAAGTAGATACATTGATATCTGTCCATTAATTGGTTCATGAGGTTTAATAGCAACCCACTTTTACCAACTCCAGTACTTGCTCCAATAATTAAGAAATCTCCTTGAACTAACTTTAAGGTTTCATTTAACTTTGGATAATTATCAAGTTCAATACCAATATTTTTTGAATTAATGTTTTCAACTAGTTCTTGTTCATCAAGTACTGTTGTTTCATCTTTAATAACAACTTCGTTTACTTTTTCCATATACTCAAGATATTTGTTACAATCTATTTCTCCGTTGTTTAATTTTGTTGATAAGTTTTTGATAACTTTCTTCTTATAATTTTCTAGTATAAGTTTTTGCATAGTCATGAATTGTTGTCTGATATCTGAAATTGGCACATTTTCATCGCTTATTGCCTGAAATGCTATATCTAATAGTTTTTCATGTCCACTGCATATTGTTACAATATCTACTGACTTATATTTGTTCATTGCCTCAATGGCTAGAGCTAATATTTCAGAATGATATCTATTTTCAAGAAACTTTGGTTTTATTTGTAATAAATCAAATCCTATCTTAGGTTGAAGAATAAGAATTGATAAAAAAGTTTTTTCTATTATGTCTTGGTTCTTTGCTATATCCATTCTTTGCTTTCCTCATTTACATAATTTTTGCTTTTATTCTTAAATCTTTTTTCACTTTCTTTTGCTTCTTCTACAGTTTTAATATTTTCAGTTTTATATCTTCTAAGAATTGAATCAATATATTTAAGATTTCTAACATTATTAAGTATTGCTGTTTTAATAGCATATCTTGTTAATTCATTATCTTCCCAAGAATTTATAAGCTCATATTCAATAGACGTAATTGTTCTCCCAAAATTATCTTCGATATAATCAAAAATTGAATTTTGAGAAAGAGTTGCAGGAGTCTTTATTTCTTCTTTATCTTCTTCTACTCTATTCTCTTCTAATCTAATCTCTTCTACTCTATTCTCTCTTAGCAATTGCTTAGCATTTGGTTCTAACATATATTTCTTTGATGTTTTATCACAAATTAGCATCTGTTTTTCTTCTTGATAAATCGTAGGTTTTACTCTTCTGTTATCTAACCAGTTATTACTGTTCCAATCTACTATTACAATTACACCAGTTTTAAAAGGAATTATAAAGTTTTTTAATATAAGCATTTTTAAACTATCTTCTGTTCCACCATAAAGTCTTAATATTTTCTTTGGAGCAACAAATCCTTCATCATCAGCGTTCATTCCTAATAAAAAATATAGTGCTTTTGCTTCCATAGGCAAATCTAAAAAACTATCTTGATTTATAATTTCTAAATCAAACATTCTTTTTCTAGCCATATATTTTTCTCCTTTAATATTTTTTTAAATTTAACCCCCATTTGATTTTTTTGTATTTTTATGCTATACTTAACACATAAATAATTTGATTAATTATTTATTAACACTGGCTTGAATTGGTGGTTCTGCAGTGTTTTTTTCTTGGCCTTCAAAACGATAATTTGCAAGAACTATCATTCCAACAATAGCTGTGTAGAAAAATATTAATCCAAAATACTTTGATATCATTTTTTTTAACTTTCTCATACTATCTCTCCTTTCATTTTTTCGTATTCTATTATTTTTTGCTCTCCAACATAGTTTTTTAATAATTCGTAAGATACATGATATGTCCATGTACTAGACATCTTAACAGCAGTTCCGATTGGTAGTCGTTGTTGCTGAAGCCCTATTCTTACGAATTGTGGAGAACAATTTAATAGCTCGGCTACATTTTGAATAGGTATTCTGTTCATTTCTTTTAATTTCATAAGTTTTTTTCTCCTTTGTTTGTGGTTAAAATTGTTGATTTTTTTTCAACTTTCTTTTGAAAAAAAATATTCGTATATTTCATTAGTTGGAATGTTTAAAATAGTAACTGATTTGTCTATTTCCGTAATAGAAAACGGGACCAATGAATTAAGTTTAGCACTTATTGATGCATTTGATAGTCCCAACAATTCAGCATATTTGCTCTCACTGCCAACAATTTCTTTAATTTTTCCACGTAATTTATCGTAATTATAACGATGTTTCATATTCTTCCTCCTCTCATATTTTTTAGTTGATTTTTTTTCAACTTACATTCTTAATTTAACACCGTTTAATATAAAAGTCAATAGTGAAATTGATTTTTTTTCAACCTAGTTGACATTTTTTCAATAGTGGTGTATATTTATTATGGTGATTTTAAATGAAAAAAGACACATTTTCCAATAGATTAAAAATTGCTATGGATAAAAAAAATTATAAGCAAATGGATCTAGTAAAAAAAACTAAAATTGATAAAACACTAATAAATAAATATTTGAAAGGTATTTCTGAAGCAAAACAAGATAACCTAACTGTTTTAGCTGAAGCATTAGGTGTTAATGAAGTTTGGCTTATGGGATATGATGTAGACCTTGATAAAACAAAGACTGTAACATTAAATTTATTTGATTCAATTAAGTTTGAAAATAATTATTTAGATTTTGAAAAGGAAACTGAAATCCCGATTGATTTATTTATATTATATTTATCATTATTATACACACAAAGTAAAATAATAAAATCAACTATAAACTTAATAAGCAATATTTTACTCTTATCTATTTCCGACAAAGAAAAAATTAAAGAAATAAAAAAAGAAATCGAAAATATTTCAGAAGATATATCAGATGATGAAACAATTAAAATAATTAAAGATACTGTGGAAATGACCAAAAATCTTAAAGATGATAGCATAAAGTACTTTTTGCTGAGCAACCAAAGAAAAAAGATGTACAAAAAAGAGTATGAAAATGGAAATTTAAATGAAAAAGATTATAAAAACATATTAAATGAGATTGCCAAAATAGATTCTGAATCACTGGCTGGAATTAACAGCAAAATTATTTTATTAGATGATGAATTAAATAAAAAAGCAAAAACGAATCATCAAAAAGATAATTCTGATTAAAAATATGCTAGTACAGGTATTTTTAAAATATATAGGAAGGAGGAAAAAGAAGTATGAAGAAGTATAGTAAATTGGCTGTTTTATTTGTATTAATTGCTTTAATATCCGGATGTGGAAAAGATGGCATAAGTTTATCAAAAGAAAAGGAACTAACTTGTACTAACACTACTACAGATGAAGATGGTTATAAAACTGAAGATAAAATGGTTGTTACATACAAAGACAATAAGGTTGTTAAGGTTACAGAAACAAATGTTACCGAAACAGATCCTTCAATGTTAGATATGACTTATTCTTTTACATCTGCTTTTGCTGAGTCATTTAATAAAGTAGATGGAATGAATATAACCTATTCTAAAGAAGGCAATAATAAACTTAAATTTGTCATGATTGTTGATTATGACAAAATAGATGTAGATTCACTAAAAAATACTCTTGGAGATTTATATGATGAAGATAACTTCTATAATAAAAAAGACATCACTATTGATGAATTTAAAGAAAACAACTTAAAAGATTATACTTGTAAATAACAAAAAAGACTCCGCGCTACCAACACGAAGTCAACACATAAAGTGTACATAAAATTGAAATCTATTTAACCACAAACAAATTCTTTTTTATGTACTCTAATTATAGCAAAAATTACTAAATTAAGCAATAAGGAGAGTGAAAATATGAGTAAAAAAAATAACAAATTAAAGGTTGGTAATTTATTATGAAATTGCCCAATGGTTACGGAAGTATCTGTAAAGTAAAAGGAAACAGAAGAAACGGATTTATAGTTAGAGTAACAACTGGATGGGATATGGATGGAAAACAAATTAGAAAAGTGCTAGGCTTTGTATCTAGTCAAAAAGAAGGACTTAAACTATTAGCTGATTTTCATTCTAGCCCATACGATTTAGATTATAAAGATGTTACTTTTTCTCAAGTTTGGATAAAAGTTGAAAAAATACTTGAAGAATTGGTTGATAAAGATAAAATGTCGTACAGTAATTTAAAAGGTTTAAGGAGTGCATATGAGAATCATTGCAAAACACTATATAATTGCCGTGTTTTAGATATTAAATATAAACAGTTGCAAGATATAATAAACAATGCTAAAAACAAACATAATAATGAAGAATTAGGATATTCCGGTAAGGGATATATAAAAACTGTCTTTACTAAGGTGTTTGAATATTCTATTAATGAATATGAACTTCCTATAGTAAAAAATCCAACTGAAAGATTATATGTTGGGGAAAAGCCTAAATCTGATAAACATATACCATTTACAGAAGAAGAAATATCAATATTATGGGGATTGCAGCATATTGATTTTGCAAAAACAATGTTAATAATGTGTTACACAGGTTTAAGACCGAATGAATTATTTATAACTAAAAGAGATAATATGCACTTTGAAGAAGAATATTTTATTACAGGTTCAAAAACTGAGGCCGGTAAGAATCGTATAATACCAATACATAATAAAATTAAACATCTAATAAAATATTTTCTAGATAATAGCAAAGATGCAGAATATCCATTTGCTTGTATTATAGATAAATTTAATTATGGTAAATTTTCTATAGCAAGCAATAAATTTATGAGTGAATACAACTTCGATCATACTCCATATGATTGTAGGCATACATTCTCAACAAGAATGAAACAAGCTGGAGCAAATGAATATATTCAAAAAAGAATTATGGGTCATGTAATAAGTGATTTAACTGAAAGTGTATATACACATAGAAATATAAAAGAACTAGTGCAAGAAGTTAATAAAATGACATAAAAAAATGGTGGCTACGACCACTAAAATTAATAAAAATATTTGGTGGCTACGTGGTGGCTACCGATAAGAATTTAAGCGTATTTAAAGGTATATAAAATATATAAAAAGCCCGTAAAACCAGTGTTTACGGGACTTTGAAAACATAAAAAAATTGGCGACTACCTATTTCACATCCCCATAAATTCTGAGAAAAATTGTACTTGTGATGGCTACGTGGTGGCTACCAACGGAAATTTATGGCTATATTTTTACCATTTTATATACCTACAAGGTGAGGTAAAATTATGAATTGTAAATACTATAGAACAAGAACAAAAAAATATAAAAAATATGGATATTGTACCAAATGCAAAAAAGAGGTATCTCTATTCTGTAAAGAATGTAATACAGTAGAATATAAAGAAATTAAAACAATAAAAAAAAGAACATATAAGTTATCTAAAGCAGAAACTAATAGAACGAGTATATTTACTGATGACTTAGAACGTTGTATTATTTGTGGCAAGAAAAAAGATAACCTACATGAGGTGTTTTTCGGGCGAAATAGACAACTTTCGATTAAGTATGGACTAGTTATACCACTTTGTATAGAATGCCACCAAGAAATGCACAAGAATATAGAATTACAAAATTTATGGCACGAAAAAGGACAAGTCGTTTTTGAAAGAGCTTATCCTGAATTGAGTTTTGTTGAAATATTTAGGTGTAATTATAACAAATGATCTAACCTGGATATGAAACGTGATTTTTGTCAAACCACATAATATTCAAATATTGTGATTCCCTCCAACCTATAATCCTAAACTTTTTATTCACTCTCATTGAGATTGCTGTTGCATCAACCGGAAATAGTGATGGCATTGGATCATTAAAATGAGTTGGAGTTTCATAGTTCAATCCAGTATCAATTTTTATTGCAGTCCAAGTCATTACTTCAATTTTCTGAAAAAAAGAAATTAGTGCTTTTAAATCTTTTGAACATAATTTTTCTAATGGATACTTATTGTGACAATAACAAAATTTTATATGGCATATTTTATCATCGTCTGTTGTTTTTTTGTTTAACTTTTTAGGGTATAAATCACTTGGTGAGTAAAATCTATCATTATTCATTTATTCTTTTTTTAAAGAAAGATTTCATAGATTCCTTACTTATAACATTTGTACAAGGTTCTCCATCTTTACAATCTCCTCTTGCCTCTATCCAAGGTGTTTCTTTATGTGTAAGTTGTTCCAAATATTTACCATCAAAAATGCCATATGTATTCCAAATGCGACTCAAAAAACTAATTAATCCATCATCTAACAAAGGAACTTCGCCTGCTGGTTTATCAATTGCGGAAAAACCATAAGATTTATATTGATTGTAAATATCGGGATTTGCAGGACCATGTGCCCATGCTTGAAAGTCATCTGAAAATAGTTCTTCATTAAACATTGCCAAGTAATAACCTTGAGTATAATACAATATTTTTTGTAATTTCAAAGGTGTGATTGTACTTCCTGCGTCTCTTTCCACAATTTTTAAGAAAAAATTTGCAATATCAAAAATCGTTACCTTATCCACTTTTATCTCTCCTCTATTATTTAAATCATACCACAAACTCCCTGCTCGTGTAAATAAATATTTTACTACCTTTTTTATCATTGTCAAGAAAAACAGCTCCTTTCTTCCCTAATATACCATATGAAACGTGCAAAATTTGTCGAACAAAAAAATGTACTAAAAAAAGACCCAGCCGTTTTGACTGAGTCCTTATTTAGTATTTAAATCCATATTTTTTTAACATAGCTAGAGTTAGAGGACCAACACATCCATCTGGCTCAAGTCCAGTTCTAGTTTGAAATTCTTTTATAGATTTTTGAATATTAGGTCCATAATAATTTCCTAAAGCTGCTTTTGATGTATAAGCTGGGAATGTTTTATACATGAAGTTAGCTATCTTTTCAACATTACTACCCCTATCACCTAATTTAATATATCCTCTGGATCCTAAAAAATTATCTGATGAAGAACTAGGCTTTATTGGTTCTGGCTTAACTTCATTTTCATAAGTCAAATTTGGGCTTTTAAACCATTTAGTCCAAGTTGCTCTTTTACCATCACAACCTTTACCTTCGCCTTTAAAATATGTCTTGTAAATTCTACCTTTCTTACCATCAAATTTTGCCACAGTACTTTCGATTACTTTACCATTTCCAACGTAAATCCCCATGTGTCCTTTCATGTATACAAGAACACCAGGTATTTCTGGAATTGTTGAAATTGGGCCTTTTTCTTTAGCTTCAGCAAGTAATCCCTCACAACTCAAATCTTTTTGAGTTTTACCATAATATGATGCATTTTTTGTATGGTAATCATGCCACATAAAACATTTAAAAAGACCACAACAGTCGAATTGTCTGGTCCCATCTGAATCATATCTTCCGATACCTCCGCTTTTGTATCTATTTTTCTTTTTATATTGTTCTTCAGCCCATTTAACTAGGTCTGATGCTTTTGTAAAATCGTACATAACTACCCCTCCACTTTTATTGCTCTATTTTCAAATTTCTTATAAGCATCAAGATAAATTTCTTTTTTATCTCCGTTATAGGTAATTTCATAATACATTCCATCAAATAATGTAGTACTTAATAAAGCTTTATTATTTTGTAGTGTTTTACAAATCCATACAACAAAGACATCTTTTTCTTCAATTGTAACCTTATCAGATTTATCTAAATGTTCATTAGCATAATCCTTTACTAATTTAATACATAAATTTTCAAAATCATTATTTTTCATATTTTTATTCCTCCCTACTTATACCTTTTATTGCCCAGAACTGAGCTTCTTCTAATTTTGTGATTGCTAGAGATTTCTCTCTACTATTTTCACATAATTTTTCAACGCAATTATAGATATCAGAAAAACTTAATCTTATTTTATTTATTTTTTCTTTTTGTTCTTCTGTTATTTCTATAAATTTTGCTTTTTCGTTCATAGTTATTCTCCTCTTAATAAATCATTTAAATTTTTACCTAAATCATAAGCTCCACCAGTAAGCAAGCCAGCTACTACAATAGAACCATTAAAATCTTTAGTCATAATAAAGTTAATTACTGCTACAATAATACCAATTAATAAATTTTGTACTGGAATTAATTTATTATTGAACTTTGGATGTTTTTTAGCAATAACACCACAAATGTAAGTAACTAATATTGTAACTAAAGTCATAATTGTTTGAATATCCATTTCTTCTCCTCCTTCCTATATTTTTTCTTTTTTCAGCAATTGTTCCCAATGCTCATGAATATAAGAATTGCCACCCAATTTAGTGTATTTATCATATAATTCATGTGCGTTAAGTCTTTGAATTTGACTTTTTGGAACATTGTGTTCTACATCTGAGATAAAATTTGTCAAATCCGTTTTAATTGATTGTATTTCCAAATCATCAATTCTTTTTACTAACGGATTTAATGTTTTATCTATTTGTTTGCTAAACATACTAAAAATATATTTAATTGAACTTATAAAACCAACTAAAAAAGCAAGTGCTGTAGCTACTTGCCCTAACGTTATATTTTCCATTTCTATCCTTTCTTTATTATTTCCATTTTTTATCCTTTCGGTTATTCAATTACTTCTTCAATTGTTACGTTTACAGCCCTACCGTTGTATGTTTGTAACGTAGCAGTGTAATTACTTTGATTGGCATACGCATTCAAATAAATTACGTCCCCCTCTTGAACATCCGCCAAAATCGGTTGACAAGTTGTTTTGACCATTTGGTTTGCTACTGGGATATAATTAAAACCAACGTTTATAGCGTGCGCCAAATTAACCTCATTTTTGCAAATATAACATCCGTATAATCCAATAGGATTGACTTCTTCTAATAAACATCCACTAACTTTTATTTTTGAAACGCCAGCACCAATTTTAATACTTCCATTTTGGAGAGTAAATTTATTGCCAACGCTTGATAAGATTTTATCGAGTTGAATAGTTGTATTGCCAGTTATATCTATATTACTATTTAGGCCAACTG
>ERZ834722.2470-NODE-2470-length-14419-cov-3.117098_pt1 | contig 14419 bp, 28 predicted proteins | sample MGYA00519576_ERZ834722 | MGnify/ENA primary metagenome ERZ834722 (study PRJEB31850, sample SAMEA3708759) | human gut metagenome | biome: human gut; feature: human-associated habitat; material: faeces | place: China | collected 2014 ...
TAGATTCCAAGGAATAATACTTTTTTGCGTCCATGTTCTCTTTCCTTTCTTTCGGATTTACTGTTTAACGGACAGCTCCGAGATAATTGGATCACCTCCTACTGATCGCGTTTTCTATGCTGCATTACCATTTCCCTCCTCTCCATAGTTCTTTGTCAGAGCTCTTGCCTGGCTGAATTCTGTATTCAGCACTGTGTAGCCTACCATTTCACGGAGTTCATCGTAATTAAATCCAATTCCGCGAAGTTTATCCAGATTGGTTGCACTGTCTACCACATCTACGTGTTTGAAGCGTGCCAGCCATACCATAACTTTTTCATTCTTTGTGCAATAATCATTTTCACCAACTATATAAGCCGTCAGTGTATCATTGATCACCTCCGCCACCGGACCAACGGCATAGGTTATGAATTCGTTCGTGGCATCTGATTTTTCTGTAATATTGCCATTAAATACCGCTTCCGGAATGTCAAAGGCGTTTGCCACCTCATTATTGATTTGCAATGCCATTTTTGCCAGTTCTTCTGCCTTAGTTGTTGTGTTGATCTGCAGCTGTTCAATCGCCACATTGTCCGTTTCCGTAAGCACAGCAAGCTCATTTGATTCCAATAGGCTCTTGATTTTTTTCACATATTGATCCTTTGTCATCTCTTTGTCTGTGCCATCTGCCTGTTTTTCTCTGAATGATAGCGTTGCTGTCCCAAGTTTTAATTTGAATCTCGGCATACTGGACATACGCATCATCGCATTAACAGCATCAAGCGTCCGATCATACTGTTCAACTACGTTTTGCAGATACAGGCGAATTCTTGCATTATCATATTTTAGGTGTATCACCTCTGATGATCGCTTTTTTTTCCAAATCGGATAGTCGTATCCGGCGCATGTTAGTGTTATATTGCTATATGTTCGCTCAGTCAGCACATTATTGCTAACATTCCAAGCTGATGCCAGATAATATTTACCACCTAACGGAATAATCAGCACTTCCTGTACCGTAAGAAGTTGTCTTACAACTTCCGTCCAGAACACAGTTCCGCACTCATGGTCATTAGGCTGTATATTCAGCCGATACTCCTGTTTATTTTTCTCTTTACTTTCTGTCTGTATCAAGATATCGGATTTAGCAATTGCCTTCGCAATCATCATAACTGCTTTTTCAATGGCCAACTTTGATAAATTCAACTTTTCCATATCCACCGCAATAATCTCAGCTAGAGACTGCATCTCCTTATCCCGTTGCCACAAAAATTTAAACATATTCTTCTCCTGTTAAATATATACGACCTGGACTTCCAGCTCATCTTTGCAGAACATTGCTACATCAAAAGCCATAAATCCATCATTTTTCCTTAGCTTCGGTTCAATTTTACCAAAGCTCTTGTTTCCAAATTTATCTTCAGATACTCTTGTATTATTTGTATACCATCGCATGATTGCAGATGGTCCAAAGTTAATCATGCCCTGTGAGAACATCGACTGGATGAATGGTGCGATAATTCCAGTCACTGATGTTATCTTTCTAATCAGACGTACTATTCCATGTGGGTTCTTCTTGTCTTCTATCGTCAGCCCGCGTTCTTCGAATGCCTGTTTGAACAATGTGTACCGGTAAGTATCCATTGCAATCTTCTTGACCTCGTAGTATTTCATCTGTTCCATGCACCAGTCTGCGATCAGGTTCACATCAATCACCGGACCTGGAACAATCTCGAAGTCTTCAAACTCTGTCTGTCCTACATTTCTCAGTGGGAACTTTATGGAATCGATAAATGGAGAATCTGCACAGATCCATGTATGCTGTCTCCAAATCCACTCACCTTCATCAGTCTTAGTCAGAATACCGGCGGATGCAAAGTCTCGCACATCTGCATAGTCAATTCCAATGACTGCTGCCTGTCCTCGTGTATCCAATGTTATCCTTGGAATCTTGTGTTCCAACTCTTCCATTGTCCTACCTATATAGCATGCTCGTAGGACATTCTGCCAGGTTGTGACCGTTTCCTCTTCTTTCCGCGCCGATCTGTCCATTCGCTTTGTTATGAACTCTGCACGCTTAGAAGGAATCTTCTTCATTTCTAAATAGTCATGCATGATCTGATTCGCAAGAATCGGCATATACTCCATAGATGGATTAGCCTTATGCCATGCCTCCGGATCATCCACTTCCTTCATATCATCGATCTCGCATACGAACGGGAAGTATCCCAGCAGATTTTCTCCTGTCTCCAGGATCTCAGCGCACATTGCTGATATCTCATCCAGCGGACCGTCTCTTACATATCCGTCAGTCGTGATGATAAATTCTCGTGAATGCTTAACTTTACCAAGAGAGGATTCAAATACATTTATCTGATCGTAATTCTCATATGCGTGAATCTCGTTTAGCACCAGGCATCCAGTTCTTTTACCATCCTTTGTCTTTGCATTGGATGTGTTATATTTCATTTCTGATCCGGTCACAAGGTTTGTTATCAGCTCTTTTGTTACGGAAAATTTTCCTTTGAACTTCTGGTTATCATGCAGCATATCATAAGCCACTTTGAATGTATCCTTCGCCTGGCTCTCTGAGTTTCCCACAATTTCAACGTGGTAATTTTTCACTCCATATAACGGAGTCTGAAAAAAATTAACAATCGGAACTATAAATCCATCCTTACCATTTCCACGTCCCTCTTTTATAAAAAACTTTGGAAATATTGGAATATCATCTTTATACATAAAGGCAAATGCATAAATAAATTTTTGAAATGGAAACAATTCATAATAATTTGTTTTGCAGTACTGCATACATTTTCTGAATGTTTCCTCATCAAAAAAAACATCGTTCCGTTTTAATGTCGGCTTTACGATGTTCTTTATCAACAATTTTCTTTTTTTGTTTATCCATTTCGGATGCGCTTCGGCATATTTGAGATAATCATCAATTTCTTTACAGATAACCATCCATCGAACTTTCTGGCTCCGGTACTGGTTCTTTCAACTTCAGATCTGCCAAGATCTTCAACATCGTAGCTGTAGTCTTTTGCAAATTGACTACTGATTCATTTGCCTTTTCCACAGTCACACCATTGCCATTTATTGTTTCATATCTTAATCCTTTTGCTTTAATATCTGCGATCAATTTCTTTTTTAATGACCAATAATATACATAGTCATCAATCAAATCCGTGTAGAATTCCGCTTTCATCCCACGTAACTCCAACTGCCTTATCAATGACTCTTTCATAGCTTTTTGTGTCAATTTGCTCACCTCTTTTCACTCAAATCATGCCTTTTTTGCTGTTTTTATGCCAAAAAATACAGGCTTTTTACGCCCGTCTCTAAAAATTCTTTCTTATAGTAAATTCCCAAAAATGCCACCCCTACCCTTTTCACGCGAGATTTCAATTTTCCTCCAGAGTCATGGCTACATCCCCGTTCTTCATTCAGCAAAAATCGCAGAGAATTGACCGGGGGGGGTACTACCATCTCTCTTCGCTCGGAAGCTTCTTCTTTCTCGCGAACCTCTTCGGAGCTCTTCCATGTCGCAGGTTATGGCACTGCGTACATAGACTTACCAGGTTATCATCAGCAAGTCCAAGTTCCGGATGTTCCTTTAGTTCCTGGATATGATGTACCTCTTCAGCCCTCCATATCTTTCTGTCTCTTCCGATCAGCTGTGTGCCAGATGCAGCTGCGTCTTTTATTCTCTTGCGGCAATCCTGACACTCGTAATGATCTCGATCTAATATCTGCATTCTCTTATGTTTCCATGCAGATGAGTTGTAAAACGCTTTTGCTTCTTTGTCTGTCATATTTTTATTTTGGCGGTTTCTGTATCTGTAATAAGGAGTTCAAAAAAAGTAATAATCGCAACAAACAAATGTACTGACGTATGGATAAATTCTTTCCAGAGTAAACCGCCAAACCTCTTTCCGGAATTCATGGCAAAGAAAAAGGCAACAATCTTTCGACTGCTGCCCTGTTCATCTCTTTACCTGAATACACTATACCACAGACCAAGTGTATCATTCTATATCATCTTGAAGTTTTTTAGTGCTTCTGAATGTTTCCGGTGTACTTGTGCCCACTCATATCCTGTCTTTCTGCAGATATCCTTCCACCTCATAAGATCTATGTAGTGGTAAGTCAGTACATCTTTCTCTATCTCATCTTCCATCTGCTCAATTCTTTCCCTGATCTCAGTCCGGATCCTGACTCTTTTCTTCCTCTGTTCCACCATTTTCCGTTCCTGTTCGTCTACTTCTGCTGCATAATCCGACAGATCAGAAAGGTTGCTGCTTTTTGGCAGTCCATCCGCTGCCAGTGCTCCCGGAAGCATCCTATCCAGCTTTAAGCGTTCCAGCTCTTCCTCGATCCGCTTCTCCTGGCGTAATGCTTTGCCGTACTGTTTCAGGTATTCCTTTTTCTTCTCGTTCTCTTCTTTCACTGTTTCCATCGGTATACCCTCCCTGTCTTCCTATCTCTTAATACCAAGACCTCGAATCCTAACAGGCTTGCTATATCCTTTAATGCTTTGTGCGCTTCCTTTACATGGTGTGGAATCCGGCTTGCATCCTGGATGGCTTTGCCTGCTGTCGGATCACGATATCCTTCCTGGTTTTTATACAATGTTTCATCATCTCCTACTCTATCATTGTCGGAATGAACAGCCCCCATAAGCACCACGCCGATCCCGTCCATTTCATTCCAATAATTACTGTAACTGCCGTAATTATCCATACAAATATCTTTGTATATTTATCTTCCATTATCCTTTATACCTTTCCGGAAGCGGTATCCACGCCACAACCTTATATGGTTCTCCCTGTTCATCGAACCAGACACCAGTCTGGGAATAATACAGCGTTGTTGCCTTATCAGCTCCCTCGATCGTGACCAGAAACTCCGCTGCATATGCACTTCTGACATATGATTCTATGAACTCCCGTTGATCTGGGAGTCTTTCTGTTGTTGGAATCCATCCGTTACTCATTATTCTCTGCCTTTCTTCATGAAATCATGATAAATTTGGTTGTTCTCTATATGCACGAAGGCGTCAAAATCCAAATCTTTTTGCCTGACACTTCCGTTCTCAAATGGATAACTTCCATCCATCATTGCTTTTACATCTTGCAATTCTGCTATGAGTGCATCTATGCTTTCCGTCTTTGTGAATGTCAGGATAACTTCCGCCTGCTCTGTATCCCATGTATCTTCAACTGGAACTTTTTCACCTATCTCATGTGGTTCCTGTGTAATACAGCACAACGCTCCGATGCCACCGCTCAAAGCGCCAGTCATTCTGATATCACCTGTTCCGAACTCCATTTTTGCTTTGCCTTTAATCATTGGTTTTTCCCCTTTTCTTTCATGTACTTCAGAATTTCTTTTTTTATCATCTTGGCGTATTTTGGATGATCGCATCCAAACATAATGCATCCGTTATACTTTGTGCCATTGCCCGGATCGTCATGATCTACACTCAGCCTGCAATTTTCCGGACAGCATTCGCCAACATCATGTTCTTTGCAATAATCTCCCATTGCCAGTAAGAAGTCTTCGATCTTAACTTTCATCCAGTCCACCTCGCTTCACTATTTCAATTGCCATATTTATAGCGTGCTCTTCACTCATATCTCCATCCCAGCACTCATTGAGACATTCGCAATATCCGCAGTACTCACAAGCTCCATCAAGCTTTAGCTGCTCTAAGTTAGAGACAACATTCTCCACGTCAAATGCTGTCGGCTGGTTATCTACCAATTCGCAAAGTGCATTAGCTTTGTTCGGTGGATAATTGTTCAGGATTGCCATTCCTGCTATCTGTTTTTGAAATTCATCCGCATCAATCAGTCTCATCAATTTCACTCCAATCAAATTTACAACCACATTCGCCACAATAGTTGTTTCTGCTTTCCGCATCCGACATTACCTGTTTGCCACACATAGGGCATTCGTAGTCGATATCTCCGTTCAGTTGGTCTAAGATAATCGGCTTTACTGGAATCTGCTTTTCCAACGCAACGAGAGCCATTCGCACAGCTGCATCATGCTTTCTTGCACTGATAGCTGCTTTCGGAACTTCTGTATGTATGTCTTTCTCCAATATCTCCATAGCTTCTTCAATTTCCATCTTTTTCTCCTTTATCTCAACTGATTCTTTTGCATTTCTTCGAAGATTTTCTTGCAACTTTTCTGTTGATCGAGTTCTTTCAGATGCTCAACACGATTATTCCATATCTCAATAGCTTCCTCTTTGGAATTCGCTCCGTGTACCGCATAGCAATCTTCCTCGGACGTATCTATTGTTGTTCCATGTATTCCATCGTAGTGGCAGTATCTCGGACAGCCAGCCGACCATCCGAAATAAAATCCGTCTACTACATCTCTTGAAAGATATGCTTTCGTTCCACATCTAGGACATGGTTTTAATTCGCTCATATCATTCTCCTTTATAAGGTTCCGGCAACGGCATCCATGCAACAATTGTTTTTGCCGTGTGTTCATAGATTCCTTGAAAGATTCCATTTCCCCAATATCTCATCTCTGTTACTGTTCCGCTGTAAAAGCATACAATTACATCCGTGTTATCCTCCGGCATCCTCTCACTGCATGGAATCCACTGAGTTTCTTTCAGTGCATGTATCCCCATTCCAATGGCCTCTACTGTTTCCTCAGACCATCCCCATTCAAGATGTTTAACTAATCTATCTATTGCTTGTTGATTGTTCATCTTTGACCTCCTTATACGGTTCCGGCAACGGCATCCAGGCTTTTATATCTTTCCAATCGTTTCCACCTTCCAGGTAATGCCCTATAATATCAATGCAGTTTGCATCGGCCCATACCCTTTTTCCGTCTGTTACTATTATTTCTTCACCATCTTCCGGCATCTGGCAGTCCAGATAATAGACTATATCATCCGGGATTCCTTCCTCTTCCCGTTCGGCATCCAATATCACGTGCCATTTCACCGGAATCCATTTCGAGATCATTCCAGTCTCTTCTAAATCCTCATATTCTGCCAGCTTATTACAGCACGCCTGGTGTCCGTTTTTTCTCAAATCCATTCTTGGTATAGCGTGTCGGTCTTCTCCTTCGCCAATCCATTCTGTCAATCTATCCATTGTTACCCCTTCCTGCGCCACGATTCCATGCCTTCCATTCCTTCTTTACTTGTCAACTGCTGCCACTCCCAGTTTATATAGCTCCTCACAATCCCTTTCTGATTCCTGATCTGCACATGGTGCGGATAGATTCCAAGAATCGTGACTTTTTCCGTGGCGAGTCTGGTTTTACCTCCCTTCTGGGAAATCCTGCGCCTTAACTGTACTTTATCTCCAACTTTCATTTTTTGTTCCTTTCCGTCTTACCTTGCGCATTTTCTTGCTTACCGGGTAAATGAACGCCCGCATATTGCCCGGTTTAGTCGTCTTCCTCTTCATCTTTCTCGCCCTCCCGGTTCTCTAAAATGATTCCATTTGCATTTATGTCTCCGTCCGCTTTTACCAGAATGTACCTTTCTCCGTTAATCATCTCTAAAGTAACAAGGTCCGTTCTGTCTGCGCTTACTGTTACATGTGCATCCGGAAGACCAATCTCAAATGTCTTCGTGCTCACTGTGTTTTCCGCATCGATTTCAGCCGCGTCACAGTCTTTTGTTTTTTCTGCTGCCAGTTCCGGATCTATCCCGATGCTTTTTAATACGTTTTCCAGCTCCGTGCCTTTTAATATCCGGTTGTCGGATTCTGCTTTTATTTCACGGATTCTTCCAAGGTAATGATAAATATCTTTCGCCTGTTCCAGGCTTACTTTTCCGTCTGCTGCATTTAACCCTTCCTTAAAAGCTTCTTTCTGCTCTTTTGGTGTGGATGGCATCCCGCATCGGAGTGTCTGCGTGATCAGGCCTGCGTCCGGTTTATCCGGAACTTTGCTGTAGTACCAGATATGTTCCGGATCTTCGTGGCGGTCTGTAAATGCCGGATATAAAAATCCTTGTGTCGGCATACTTACTACCCAGTCTCTTGTACGTTCCTGAATATCTGCCAGTTCTGGTTTATAAGATAATCCTGCTGCTGATAAGCTTACCGGGCAGATACATCCGATCATGTACTCATAAACCTCTTCACTTTCATCCAGATCCGCTCCGTCCGTGGCAATTCCCGGAATGTCGTAGATTCCACTGGCAATTAGAATCAAAGAATACCCTTTATTCGATATGCCAATAGACTCTGCAATCTCTTCCAGGAAGATCTGGCGTACATCATTGTCTTCTAATCCTGTTTTTACAATCGTGGCCAGATGCTGCTTTCTTATTTTCTCCTTAAAATCCAGCTGAAACATATTTCTTCCAGGCTTTCCAGATAAAACCTTTTTGAAGATATCCAAGTATTTGAATGTTTCCGTCTCTTCGAGACTTAAAAAGTTTTTGACAAATTCCAACCGACAGTCCCTGTTATTGTCTACGATATAACCTGTTATCTTAGTGATGTTGCATAATTCTATCCTCATGTTTCTTTTAAGCTCAAACAGCTCTTTCTTCATGTCGCTCCTTTCTGGCTGCCGCACCGGGCAGCCATGCACTCTGCGAAATTGTGATATATTAACTTCCTGTGGTGCCTATAAATAATTCTTTCCGGCGTTTTTCATCCATTCTTCCCTTGTATGGGTTCTTTCGTAAACCTCCTGGGCTTTCGCCATCAGGATCCTCGCGTTCTTGGCATTGTTATGGACTGCTGCCGGTCCGTTCCGGTGATGTTTCAGGCAGAGATTTACTTTTAACCCTTCCGCCTCTGCAAATGCATGGGTGTTACCAAACAAAACATGATGCTCTTCCAGATATGGCTTGTACGTAAAATCTCCATCCAGTAACATGCACAGATAGCACCGACGATCGCCTTTTGGCTGCATAATGCTTTTTTTGTGCTTCTTACGTTTCTTCTTGGTTGGTTTCGGAAACATCATATTCACCAGATAACACCTCCCCGTTTTGATCTACTTTTTCGTTTAAATACAGGTACCATTCCTGTGAACTGTGTACTTTTTGGGTTGTCTCTGCAAGGTACAGAGCCGCATGATACAGGGGTCTTCTTGATTGACTCACTCAGCTCCGTCAGATCACCCAGGTCTTTTCGTGGGTTATCCGGATGCTGGTGAATCAGCTTGGCGTTGATATTCGTGATTCCACTGGTTGTCATTTCAAATTCCTCTCTTTCTCGGTGTTTTCAAGGTTTTCTCCTGTTTTTATCTCATTTTGGACTGTAGTCTATCGGAATACCGTGTAGACTCAGAAAATTCAAGAGTTACACGATGTTTTTGTGTCTGCTCATACAGTTCCTGCCAGAGCTCTTTGTTCTTGATCTCTTTTCCATGTGGTCTGCGCCACTCTTCCCGTTTCCATTTGTCCATGTTTCCTTCGTTTATGGTAGTGACCAAGAACTGATCCGGCGTGTAGACAGTCACTTCACACGGTCGGAGCATTCTCAGACCGACAAGGATAGCGATCATGCTCATTCTGTGGTAGGTCGTGTTCTGTTCGGTCTCGATCTGCGCTTTCACCGCCGGTCCTTTCTTAGTCTCGCACTCCACCAGAGCGATGCACTTTCCGTTTTTTGCGGTTGGTCCCCGGAAGTTTACCTCTGTGTATAGTTCTATCTTCATCTTCTCTCCTTATCCGGATCATTTCGTAGTGTCTGTACGGGAATCCGGTTGCTTTGTTGATTCCCTCATAAAAAGAATCCTTTGCTATGTAATATCCCTTTGGCGGTTTCGGTTCTTTCGGCCACCGGTATAAAATCTTTGTTTTAGGTTCTGGAAGCGGCATGTTCCGAGACGTAGAAAAATTGGCTTCTGCAATCTCATGATCCAGTACGCCCTCATCCACGTATTTTTTCTGGGTTTTCTCGTTTTTGGTAACATATTGCGCCAGCTTCCGGAACTCGCCTTTCTCATAGAGCAACTGCTTATTACGAACCTTTCCGTGTTTCCAGGCTGCAGCTATGATCAGATCCGTATCCGGGATTCGATTCAGAACCACATGGATGTGCCAGTTACCGGACGGGGTACATTCAATATTGCGGATCCAGCGGAGCTCCTGTCCTCTTTTCTTGTATTCCTTCTTACAGAACAGGTAAAACTCTTTAAAATCCTGCTTTGCCTGCTTCATATCCGGCGGACGTTCTTCTTTCGGATATGTCAAGGTGAAAAAATAGTCATTGACCTTAAAATACATCCGGAGTCTGTGTCTGGCCTTCCTCTCCCTGGTCCACTGGTTGACCTGCTCCACTTCCTCCGGTGTGGCTTTCTTCTTTTTGGCTCTCTTCTCTCCCGGTGCTCCATATCTTCCATCCAGATATTCCTGTCTCTCTATTACATTTCCCAAATCGTATGTCACTCGTCTGATTCTCATAGCGTGTCCTCATAACTTTAATAGTCTTATCAAGTTATTAAAAAGGGCAGTCGCCCTGTAAATACTTGACTTTCCAGCCGCTAAAAGGTACACTATAAGTGCTTAGATTATTCGTGTACCTTTATGGTTGCGGCGCTTGCGATATTTCTTTTCGCAAGCGTTTTTTATTCTTCTTTTAAGTACGAAAAATTCATTTTCAAGAATACCATCAGAGCTTCCGCATCATCCGGTGCTTCAATATCTTCTCCGGCTGCAATTGCAAATACAATATCTCCTAAGATTGGCCATCCGTGCCTGTCTGCATCGTAGAAATAGCTTCCCAGACGATTTACTTCTTTCTGTTTCATTATTCCATCTTTATCCGCCAGCATGATCATTGGCATTTTAAACGTCTCATACAAGGTTTTTGTGCTTACAGTTTCAAAATGCCCGCCTACTGCTTTCTGCAGATCACGGAAATCATCAAAATCTACATTTATTATCGAAATAATGTTATCCGGTGTTACTTTTACTGTTTTCACTGCTTGTCCTCCAATACTACTGTTTTTCTGCCTGCTTCTTTCAGGCTGTCTACATATTGTTCCAAATATGGGATTGCATTTTGTTTGAAATACTCGGAATCATGGTTGACTCTTTCTATTGATTTCAAAGTCTCAATCCACTCATCCAGCTTCTCCACCCGAATCCGCTTCTTACGCTGCTTCTCCTCCGGCATGCTCCTTCGCCTCCCTTATTTTCCTTTTCCGATATTGGTGCTCTTGATACCAAAAACATTCCAGTGCAAACGCTCCGGCGGCAAACGTGACTATTCCAAGTGCTTCATATAAATAAAACAGTTCCTGACTCTTTTCCGAACCGCCACCAACCATAAGCACAAATCCAAAAATAATAGTCACTTTACTTAATGTCTTTGCAATTTTATAAAACATCTCTTATCCCTCCTTTGCTTGTCCAACCGGTACCGCTTACGCGGTTTTCTCCTTTTTTCTCTCTGCAGCTTCGATCAGAACTCTGAAAAATCCATCTGCACATTGCTGCATTTCCTCTTTCGTCTTTTTAAAACAATCATCATGCACCCGTATGGTTGCGTTTCCGATCTGCATGGTTTCAACAATCATCTATCATCACCTCTTTTTATGCTATGCTGTCCAGATTGTCCTTCTTACTTTGTCCTCGCCTACTCTTTTAAAAACTTATTGATAAAATATTGCTGACCTTTGCCTGTAACCTTTGTAGTTTTATTGATTCTCACGGATCCATCCGGATTATTTACCGTAGACTCTTTTACCTGGAACAGCTGCAGCTCCATTGACTTCTGCGTTGGCATATTGTAGTCTGTTCCTTTCCTCCGGATCAGATAACCATTCGCACGCAGCCACTCAAAGAGTCTCTTCGGACCGGTATCCACGCCATTCTGCTTCAGGAGCTTTGCGAGATCCGCAATCAGGATTGTGCTCTGGCTTGTTGCTACCGCATCCGCAAATACTTCTTTCGGTTTCATCCGGACATTGTCTTCCAAAAGGAGTGCATTGTTGTGCTTCAGCTCTTCGATGGTCTTATCTGCCATCTTTAACGCCCTAGCGAAAATCTGTTCCGGTGTGTTCCAGGCTTTCTCCAGATCTATAAAGTATTGGCGAATCTGTTTGCCTTCCGGTGATCGCTGGATCATACAAATCTCTTTTGCCATATCCACAGATATCTGATAGTCAACCATGTTCTGTCCACCGTGGTTCTCGCTTCCCAAATTTGGGTAGCAAGTTTTGTAGTCTGTATTTTCAGAAAATCCATATTCTGTCATTCTCTGAAACCATGTTGTGAACTTGGTCCCGATATTCAGCTGATCATGCAACTCTCTTGCTGAAACAGTCGGATTTTCTGCTTCATAACTAATTTTCAACAATTCCTGCATTTCATCACCTCTTTCTTTCCTGTTGCCCTTTTCATCAGATTCTCCTATACTTTAACTACCGGCACTGCCATGCTGAGTATCAAAGAAAGGAGCTCCGTTATGCTTACAAAAGATTCAAAAACCGTTCTTTATCATCTATACAAAGAATATTGTCTACGCCGTTCTAACGGTCTTTCCCGCAGCGCTTCGAAAGAATTTGATTCATCCGAATCTGTTCAGAAATTGCTTTTCCCTGATTGGTCTGTTTCCGATGTTGACGATTGTATGTGCGAATTAGGTCGTAATGGATATCTTGACAATCATCATGCCAGTGATTTTATTTACGATTCTTCCCTTACCGATAAAGCCATTGTCACCATGGAAAACCAGAAAAAGGAAACTCTTCTTAATGTCGTAAATTTTCTGGCTCAATTTATTCCATAACTTCCCACGACTCCGAAATCAATTCTCTAGCTGTTGGCTGCCATCCTTTAACAGGATGGCTTCCATCCAGTCTCATCAATATCCCAGTATCTCCCTTTACGAGCTTTACTTTCACCTTATAAGGCTTTTCCCTTATACACTTGTCTTCTTCCAGTGCTTTCTTTGCCGCTTCGCAAATATTCATTTTTTATTCCTTTCCTTCCCACAATCTCGGCCGACCATTTTCATCTACAAGTTCTGTGAACACTCCACTGCCATACGAATAATCAGATACTGCATACATAACTTTCGTTTTTTTGTCATACACAATCACCCAATCATTATTTTTTTCTACTTCAACAAACATTGATTTTATATCTTTCGATTCTGTATCATACTCCGTCTCTGTCGTAGCGAATCCTTTGCATCCACTTAAAACCGACATAGTCAAAACCGTTACTGTCATGATTTCTAAAATTCTTTTCTTCATTTCTTTCCTCACTTCCTTATTGCTTTCTCATAATTAAGTTTGATATAATCTTCCTAACAAATAATGAAAGGATGGCTTATTATGAAATACGATATACCTATTAACTATTTGTCCGACAATAGGATTTCTCGCGATACAGTTGAATTAGCTCCAACTTGCCCCTGCTGTGGCATTGCTCTTCTTCCTACTGTTCTCTATGCTGCATGCACCGAACACGAGGACGAAGAAAACAATATCGTTTACCTTCTCAATCACTGTCAAAACTGTGACGAATGTTTTATTTCCACTCATACTTTTGACAAAGAAATCGACGAAGGTTATGTCTTTAGCTCCTTTGCTCCTATCAAAAGCTCCGAATGCACTTTTTCTGAGTCAATCACCGCTTTATCGGCTGATTTTGTATCTATTTATAACCAAGCTACTTTGGCTGAATCTCTTGGTCTTAATCATATTTGTGGCATTGGATATAGAAAAGCATTGGAATTTCTTATAAAGGACTATGCTATATCCATTCATCCAGAGTCTAAAGAGCAAATAGAATCCTCTTTGCTTGGCAAATGTATAACTGATTTTATCGATAACGAAAAGATTAAAACACTTGCTAAAGCATCCGCTTGGCTTGGAAATGATGAGACTCATTACATACGTAAGCATCAAAACCGCACCATTCAAGATCTAAAACGTTTTATTAAAGCAACTGTTGCTTATGTTGAATACGAACTCAGCTTTACTGAAGCTTTTGACTTTTTAAATAACTCTCAGTAATCTCCTTCAATCGTTTTGATTCCCATGCAATCTGGTCACAAAGCAATTGTGGATCATCGTCTCTTTCTGCAAGAAAATTTCCATCCGCATCCCAGTACTGCGTTATTTCGCGTACTGGGTCTCCTTCTATTCCAAGACCTCTCTTTGCTTTTACTTCAATCACACTGATTATTTTTGCGCTGTTAGGTCCATTCAATCTTTCCATCTTTCCTCACCTCACTCTCTGATTCTCCGCACAAAGCGCATATTACAATTCCAATGACTTCACCTTGCACTTCCCACTCCCTGCTTTTCCAGATCCGCTCTGGTTTTTAAGATGTCCATATTGCTTTTGGCAATCACAAACCCCTGTGGATCATGCAACACAAGATATTTCGCTGCTTCTGTCATTTCAGTTATTTCTTTTTTCTCCTGTTCGTTCATTCTTTTCATTACCCCTTTCTTTCCTGTTGCCCTTTCC
>ERZ834722.2476-NODE-2476-length-14394-cov-9.102308_pt1 | contig 14394 bp, 15 predicted proteins | sample MGYA00519576_ERZ834722 | MGnify/ENA primary metagenome ERZ834722 (study PRJEB31850, sample SAMEA3708759) | human gut metagenome | biome: human gut; feature: human-associated habitat; material: faeces | place: China | collected 2014 ...
TCGGTGACGAACAGTCCATATTCAGGGTGCAATGCACCCGATTTTTGAAATTGTGGTTTGTCTAAAAAAGTCAGCGTCTGCGGTAGGCTAAGTCAACTGTTGCTATGTTACCGCACTTGAGGCACTTTATGCTGATAGAGCCTGAACAGCTCTCGGTTTTTTGGTAGAGCTTGTGTCCGCAAACCGGACAAAACCTCCAGCCAATGCTGAATTGTGCCTGCTGTATATTGTTCAGCGGTTTACTCTTAAAAGAGCGATTATTTGACCAAGTCATATTATTCTCCAAATCGAATGACGTCCAATGGATGGCAGTGGATGGGTTTTCCGTTGATGACCTGCATCTGCTGTAATCTGATCCTGATCGCAGACCACGATACCCCGATCCGTGCAGCCATCTCCAGAATTCTTTCATAGTTCGGGTCCGATGCGGATTTGTACAGGATTCCATTTGGCAGGCACAGCGCTGCACGTTCTATTTCGGCGTTGACCAGAAATGTTGGCATCAGCAGCTCCGCTGCAAGGGTATTCGCCTGCCATTCTTCCCATGAGGGCTGTCCGTTTCGTTCCCGATAGGCAATGTGCCCACGGCACTTGACTGCTTTTCCGTAGTCGTTCGGAAACAGGTCAGCCAGTATATGGTGCGCCGCTTCATGCGCTATCGTGAAATTCCGGCATCCGGTGCAGCTGTCTGACGCAAGGGCGGAATCGATTACAACGTCCTTCGGCATGAACACCTCCACAAGCTTTGTCCCGTCCCCCAAGGTTACGGTAAAACCGCATTTCTGGAAAACAGTCAGTCCTAGAATACTTCCATCGCTGCATAGCGGCAGCATTTTCACATTCAGCCCAAGAACAGAACTTGCGAGCCGTTCAGGGTCAATGGGTTCTGGGTCATCTTTACTGATCCCGAAACGGGTATAGTACTGGTCGATATACTTACCCGCTATGTGCGAAAGATCTGCGCGGGATAAGTATCTTGCCATTACGAAGCACAGCTTTCCGGCACGGAGCAGTAGGCTTCCACGAACCACTTGCCCCGTTCAAGCCAAAGATTCCGCTTCTGACCGCAGATCAGGCAGGTGAAGCAGTGACCTTTTCCGCCTAGGCGTGATGTCCCATGTTTGACTGCCAAGACACGATCAATTCCATAAGTGTGAGCCTTGTCATAGTTTATGGCAAGAGGGCGGATCTTACCGTCAGGAGTAAAACGAACGTCCACTTCGACGTATCTTTTCTCACGGCGAAGGTTGTAATCACCACACATCAGAATTCCTCCTTTTTGCAGATTTATCAGAATGCAGCGTGCATTACTTGCGAATCATACTGCGTGCCACGAGCTGTTTTTCGTTTAACAGAGGAACGGACACTGTATGCTTTTTCCACTCATCCATAGAGCAGGTTACTGCTTTGCACAGACGGCATTTTGTCCAGCCACCGGTTTCATCAAGATCCACATCATAATTCATGGTTCCGCACATTGGACATCTTACATTTTCTTTTCTCATAGTATCACCTCGCAAAAAAAACGCCAAACAAACACAATCCCATGCGAAAATAACACCAAAAGGCTGTTATTTGTGGATTTGGTTTGATTATACACCCACTTTATGGAGATGTCAATTGCGCATTTGTCGCCATTTTAGAGATTTCCTGTTGATTTCTTATATTTTCTATACTATAATAGAGCTACCGGATCACAAAGGAGTGTTCTTGTTATGAAAAAGAAAACCACGCTCACCAAAATGCACATAGCCCCATCCACAGTGCGCTATGATGCAGTCGCTGCGAGGGATAGCAATGAGGTTGGTCAGATTCTCGCAGGCACACGAAAAAGGAATGGCTATTCACTTGTAGCTTTCTCTGAACTTCTCCGTCACTATGGCGTCGATGTCAGTGATAAAGGAATCAGCAAATGGGAAAAAGGCTATACCACTCCTAGCATCTACCAACTAGTTGCAATCTGCTACGCATTGAACATCAAGGAGGGTCCTTCCTACTTTACAAAGAACTTCCAGAAACCCGCCCTTCTAAATGACATCGGGCAAAAAAAAGTCGCTGAGTACGAAATGGACTTGATTGCATCCCGGCGCTACCAGCCAGACGCAGAAGAGCCCGCGGAAATCGACTACATAATGATGCCTGTATCAGAGTTGCCAGTATCGGCAGGTCTAGGAGCTTTTCTTGAGGGTGAAATGTTCCAGCAGATACAAGTGCCTGCCAGTAGCGTTCCGGCTGGTGCCGAGTTCGGGATATACGTTAGCGGTGATAGTATGGAGCCACGTTATCATAGCGGACAGATCGTATGGGTAAAGCGCTGCGCATCTCTCTTCTCTCAAGGCAATCTCTTTTTTTATTACAGCATTCTCCGCTCTCAGATGTTCGTTTTCTGCTCTGAGCCGAATCATCTCTTCTCGCTCTGAAGGGGTCAGTTCTGCTGGTACTATTTTCTTCTTCATGTCAGGCTCCTTGGGTGGTCGGCCTTTTCGTTGTGCGGCCAATCCCTGATACCCTTTCATTTTATAGCATCTGACCCAACTGTACAAGAGTCCCTTGTCGATTCCAGCTGCTATTGCTGTTGTTCTGTTGGATTCTCCTGCCAACACCTTAGCCACTAGTTCGTATTTTTCTTCTACCGTCCACACTTTGTTTTGATTTTTGTGCCTTAGTGCTTCTACACCACATGATTCTTCTGTTCTTGCCCAGATTCGAATCATATTCCGAAAGTTCTTTTCTTTTACTCCTTCTGGTGTCTCGACCCATTTTCCTTGTCGATATAATTCGACGCACATCTTCTTGTATTCATAACTGTATCGCATAAAAATACCCCCAATACCGGGTGTCCAGTATTGGGGGTACATATCATTTTTGCTTATTGCTCAGTCTGTACTCGGAACAGCATTTCCGGTGCTTTCAATTTGTTTAGCAATCATGCTTTCCAGTTCCTGCGTGATCGTTGCACAATTTGCAACACGGTAATTCCAGAAATAAGAAACACCTTCGCACTCTTCCACGGACAAATCGCTGTTGACCAAAAGCAAGCTTTCTGGTGTCACGTTCAGCTTTTCGCACAGAGAAGCATATTTTCCATAATCAATGCTTCGACTGGATGATTTGGCTTCCACCCAGAAGAATTTTCCGTTGATGGAAAACGCAACATCCAGTTCATGCGTGCTCCCTGCGGATGCCGCTTCTGAAAGAACCACATTGGAGCAAACCGAAACTTCTGCGCCCTGCTCCTCCTGATAGCGGTTCAGGATCTGCTGAACCTGATGCTCTACAAAAAGCTCCAGCCACTTTCCGCTCAAAAAATGCCGGACGGTCTCATTTTGCGCAAGCTCATAGACGATATTCTGCGGATAGATCACAATGGCTGCAAAAAGTCCCATTTTGTCCCACGTCTGAGCAATCTCTGAAAGTGTGGCAAACGATTTTTTGGACGCACCCTTTGGGATACGGAACGAAAAAGAACCGTCGCTCTGCATATGTGTTCGGATAAACTGCAAGAAATCCACCACCACCGGGTCGCAAAGAGCCTCGCCTGTTTTCCATGCCATCCGCTGAACAGCAATCGGTGGGAGTTTTTCCGGCACGACCTGCTGAACGATTTTATACCCACAGTGTTCCAGATGCTCCAATGCGGTCAAAGGCTTCTGGATTTTTGCTTTGACTTCGGGCTTTTCTGCGCCGGATGTGTTCTCGGTCAGATAGTTGAACTTCCATCCGTATTCCCAAGCAGGCGAACGGGTCAGTACTCCGACCGCATGAAATCCGCTGTCATGCTCCTCCATCGGAAAAGTGATCTTGTTCTTATGGACATTGATTTGGAGCGTTTTGTTTTTCAGTGCTTTCTGATAAGTGTCAAGAAGGAATTCCTTTCCCTTATACGCCAGCTCACTGGAATTATTTGCAGAAAGACCAGCATTTTTTGCCAAAGAGAGGAGCAGACAGGTCGCTTTGGGCAGCTCAAGGACCTGTTCCATCTGCGCACCGTCCGGAATATTTGCATTATCGGACTGCGACGATTCGTCTGCCGGAATCTCCTTTGCTGGTGCAGGTGCAGAAACCTCGGGCGTCTTTTTTGAAGCAGTCTCAGACTTTCCAGATTTGGGCAAAGGCTTTGGCTCCGTGTAAACTTCCGCAACGAATGATTCATAGGAATCGATGCACGGAAGTTTTCCAGCCGCTGCAAGTCCTACATAGATTGCAGCCGCCCGCGAGGAATCACCATAATATTTTTTAGAATCCGCTGCGGCAGCAATATCAGAAAAGGCATTATATCTGCTCAACTGCGCAGCCTTTTCCGGGAACTGCTTCAACGCACGGCAGTAGAGCCACTCAAAAAATGAATCGGGGTACGGCTCTGCCGGATACTCATTTCCTTCCAAAGAGTAGCGCAGCAACTTTCCATTGGTTCGCAGTCGAGTGTCCTTATGGACTTTGGATGGCGCACAGGTCAGAAGGTCAGTGAATGGCCCACCATGTTCAAATACCTTGGCGGCTTCAAAAACCGTGCTGATGGGCACATCCTGCGCAACAGAATCCAGACGCAGCAGAAGCCGCAGAGAAGAAACAGCCTCACCCTCCGGCTGAACGGATGCAGAGCTGACTTCCAGAATGGAAACATCCGGGTCTGTTGTATGGACGGCATCATGGACGGCACGGATATTCTGCCGCTTGCTACCTTTTATCAATGTGAATGTCACCGGCTGTTCTTTGCAATAGTGGTAGCCGGATATGGGAAAACAAATGGTTCGTGTAGCCATGAACACCTCCAGCTTTTTAGAACAAACAGGTTTGTGTAAATCAAGTATAGCACAATTCCGGATGTGCTGCATAGCACGATTTTCTGCTTCCGGGAATCTATCTGTGCAAAAAGTGCCGATACCACAGGCATCGGCACTCAGATTAAAAAAGCATTTTGCAAAAATGCGCAGCCTGCATCCACCGGATGCAGAACACAAGGGGTTTGGGCACAGCCCAACAAGCATTTTGAATTTGGATTTTGAAAAATCCGATTCAAAAATCGCAAGTTGGTACCAAGTTGCACTGCTTGCGACGTAGATGTTTCCGTCAACTGCTGCGTCAGAAATTTTAAATCACTTCAGCTTTGCGAGGATATCGTCTGCGCTCACGCCGCTTGCCAGCAGCTTTTTCAGCACGTCCTCTGCTTCGGCTTTCTTTGCGGATTCCGCTGCTTTGGTTTCCGCCTTGACCTTTTTGGCTTCGATTCTGGCGATTTCCTTGTCGATAGATTTCAGCTCTGCCTTCTTGGTTTTCAGGTCAGCTTTCAGCGCATCGATGTTCGCAGTGATGGATGCGATTTCAGCGGCAGCGGCTTCCTTTGCAGACTGCTTTTCAGCAATCTGTGCAGCAAAGTCGACGGTTGCTTTTACGGTCTTGGGCTTGTTCTTGCTTCCTTTGGGACGGGGCATAAGGGACACCTCCAATGTTTTTTGATGGCTTTAGTATAACACTCGTTTTTTATGTTCGCAAGAGGTGCATTTTGTAGAATAAAAATATATCTATGTGTGAAGCAATAAATCGATTTTGGAATATGCACCGGCGCGGGACGTCAACTCGTTGAGACATATCTCCCGCTGGTCGTAGAGCTGTTCAAAGTGTTTGGCAACGGCATCTTTTACAGTCATGACGAAGTTCACCTCAATATGATGCTGCAGAGGTTCGTGCGCTATGCATACGCATCTGCGTATGCTGCAAAAGTATTTTATGATACAGAGAATGTGCAGCCGCGTAATGGCGAAGAATATATTTAATAAAAAAGTATCCTCCATAGTGATAATGGAGGATACCGATCTTTCGACATCGTTGTTTGAATTCTTCTCTTATTTTATCATGGTTATATCTGGGAATCAATAGAAATCCTTACAAATGCATCCCACCTGACCTTAGAAAAAACCTCGCAGAAGCTGAAAGTTTTTTGCACATTGCCCAGTTCTGCATGAAAAATCCAGCAAAAAACGAAGGTGGACAGAATAAGTGGTCAGAAGGGTGTCCAAGACGCAGGAGGAAACAGAAATGGCACGACGGGGAGAAAACATTCACAAACGCAAGGATGGCCGGTGGGAAGGCCGCTACATCAAAGCGCATACACCGGAGGGGAAAATCCAGTGGGGCTACGTCTATGGCACGGTCTATGCTGAGGTCAAACGTGTGCTGATTCAAAAGAAAGCAGAGGCAGGCTTCTACAATCTAAAGAGAACCGACCTGATCTTTGAAGCACTGGCTGAGGTATGGCTGCACTCCCAGCGGAATGCAGTAAAAGAATCCACCTATGCGCATTACTCGTACACGCTGCACAAATATCTTCTTCCGGTTTTGAGTAAAGTGCCAGTCGCATCCCTTGAGGAAAGCTTTCTGGAACAGGCTATGCAGCAGATCATTGCGCCGATAGATGCCGCACACAAGCCGCTGGGGAACTCCTCTGCCCGGGAATGCCTCTCGATGTTACGGCGCATCTGCAAATATGCCGCGCACTTGCGCCTGATTCGTCCGATGGAGCTGGAAGTAGCATTGCCAAAAGCCATCGACAAAATTTCTGCGCCCCTCTCTCCGGCGGAGCAGCAGCGGCTTTATCAGTATGTACAGGAGAACCCTACGCCCCGCAAAATCGGCTTATTACTAGGGCTGGAATTGGGACTGCGTATTGGCGAAATCTGCGGCCTGCAATGGGGTGATTTTGACCTGAAACTCGGAACGCTGAAAATCAACCGGACGGTCTGCCGAATTTCCTGTGAAAATGGGCATACAAAGGTGGTCATCCAAACGCCTAAAACCCGCACCTCCCGCCGGGAAATTCCAATCCCAAAGCAGCTGCTTATTATGCTGAAAAAGCTGCGCGGATGTGTCAGCAATGCTGCATGGTTTCTGTCCGGCAACGAGTCCAAGCCCACCGAGCCCCGCTGCTACCGAAAAAGCATCAAATCATATCTGAAACAGGCAACTGTCCGGCAAGTACGTCCGCACGCGCTGCGCCATACCTTTGCAACGACCTGTCTGCAGGCGGGGTGCGATGTAAAGACCCTCAGCGAATTGTTAGGACACGCTAACGCCAACATCACCTTGCAGCGCTATGTGCACTCTGACCTGACCCGAAAGCGCCGGGAGATGAACCGAATTTTCTCCCATCAGGTGTCCATGAGGGGCGGGGATTCGCTAAATATAACGTAATAGTGCACGATTTCTATGTCGTTCCTCCATTATCACTGTGGAGGATACCCCTTTATGCGGGAAGGGGTGAACAAGGTGGCATTGCGTCTGTTTGAGCACAACGAGAAAGCATATCATGCGGTGATTCGGATGATGGAGCAGTATGGCAAGGCTGCCATTGTTCATCCCACCGGCACCGGAAAGAGCTACATTGCGTTCAAGCTGATCGAGGACAACCCAGAGAAGGTCGTAATCTGGCTTTCTCCCAGTGAATATATCTTTAAGACCCAGCTGGAGAGCCTGAAAAGGAACGACCCGGATTTTCCGCTGGCAAACGTTCACTTTTATACCTACGCCAAACTGATGTGCTGCACGCAGGCACAGCTGGACGAAATAGCAGCGCAGAAGCCCGCCTATATTATACTCGATGAATTCCACCGTGCCGGTGCGGAATGCTGGGGCGAAAGCACGGTGGCTTTATTAAAGTTGTGCCCGGAGGCAAAGCTTCTGGGGCTGACGGCAACAAACATCCGGTATCTGGATAATAACCGTGACATGGCCGAAGAGCTCTTTGATGGGCATACGGCGAGCGACATGACCCTTGGCGAAGCAATCGTCAGGGGTATTTTGCCTACTCCAAACTATGTAACAACCGTCTACCAATATCAGAAAGACTTGGCTCGCTATCAGACTAGAGTGGACAATCTGCGTTCTCCCGGCATTCAGGATGTGAATCAAAAATATCTGGATGCCCTGCGCCGTGCCTTGGAACAAGCAGATGGATTAGACAAGGTTTTTGAACATCATATCACGAACAAGTCCGGAAAGTACATCGTGTTCTGCGCCAACAAGGAGCACATGGACGAAATGATCTCTCACGTGCCGGAGTGGTTTGCAAAGGTGAATGCGGAAGTGTCGGTGTACGAAGCTTATTCCGATGACCCTGGTACAGACAAGGCTTTTGCAGACTTCAAGACGGATGAGAGCGACAAGCTGAAGTTGCTGTTCTGCATAGACATGCTCAACGAGGGCGTTCATGTAGAAGGCATTTCAGGTGTCATCCTGTTCCGGCCCACCATTTCACCCACCATCTACAAGCAGCAGATTGGACGCGCTTTGACCGCTGGGGAAAATTCTACACCGCTTATCCTCGATGTAGTCAACAACTTCGAGGGTCTGTGCAGCATTGCGGGGTTACAGGGCGAGATGCAGGAGGCAATCTACCGCCTGAATGCCAACGGTGAGGGCGATAGGATCATCACCGAGCGATTTGAGGTCATCGAACAGGTGCATGACTGCCGGGTACTGTTTGAGCAGTTGCAGGCAAGCCTTTCTTCCAGTTGGGATCATTATTTTTCGGAAGCAAGCATTTACTATGCGGAGCATGGCAACCTGAATATTCCAAAACGTTATACCACACCGGCGGGATTGAGTCTTGGCGAGTGGCTGACGACCCAGCGCCGTGTTCGTGCGGGACAGATTCCGGGGAACTTGACCGAACAGCAAATCGCACGGCTGGACAGCATCGGCATGAAGTGGGGCAACCGCAACGATGCCGCATGGGAGCACGGCCTGGAAGAAGCGCGAAAATTTCGAGAGCAGTTTGGAAATTTGCAGGTCCCGGCGAAATACAAAACGAAAAATGACTATCCTCTGGGAAAGTGGATCAACAATGCGCGGAAACGCCGAAGCGATGGAAAGCTGACGGAAGAACGCATCCGACAGTTGAATCAGTTGGGGGATGGCGTGGAAGGTATTTGATGTCCGATGGGAACAGGGGTATGCACTTGCGGCAGTCTATGCGCAGGAGTATGGAAATCTGGATGTTCCACGAGATTATAAAACAGCAGATGGAAAAACGCTTGGCCGCTGGATTCAAAATCAAGAACTAGCCTATGAGCAGAAAAAGTTGTCTGCGGATCAGATCAAACGACTGGAAACCATAGGAATGCAGTGGGGCAGTCGCTATGACCGACAGTGGAATGAGGTTTATCAGGCAGCGAAACGATATTTTGAGGCAAATGGAAACCTTGACATTCCGGTGGCATATATTTCGCCGGAGGGCTATGCCCTTGGAAAATGGGTGCGGCGGCAGCAGTATGCATATCGGAATCCGGAGAAGAGCAATGCAATTTTATCACAAGAGCGCATTGAGTTGCTGGATGCCGTTGGAATGCAGTGGGAGAAACCGGACCCGTGGCAGCACCGGTACGAGCTGGCGCAGGAGTATAAAAGATGCCATGGAAATCTGGAGATTCCAGCAAAATACAAGACTGCGGATGGCATTTGGCTGAGCCGATGGGTGTACAACCAGAAACGGCTGCTGCAAAGCGTATCGGAAAAATTAAGTGAAAATCAAAAAGAACAATTGGAAAAACTGCTGAACGATTCAGCGATAGAATTTGGAGAAAAAGTGGGTTCTGCGAAGGCAGAATGATATCTGAACGGGGAGAAAACAACTTTGGATAAGGAAAATCTGAATTATTTTGTGGAGTTTGGAGAACATTATGTCCACATAACAGAAAGACAAAAGCACTACTTAGAGATGCGGTCAGTAGTAGATCGGGTTCTTGCAGCGGCAGCACTGATTGTGCTATCACCTTTGCTTCTGGTGGTGAGTGTTGCACAGAAGATCAGTGCTCCAGACGAGCCAATCTTTTTTTTGCAGAAGCGCGTGGGCAAAGATGCACATTGCTTTAACATTATAAAATTTCGAACCATGAAGAGCACAGCACCTAAAAATGTAGCTACGGGTGATCTGGAAAGCCCCGAAATATATATTTCAAAGCTTGGCCGTATTCTACGTGATACTAGTATAGATGAACTTCCGCAGCTCTGGAATGTGGTCCGAGGTGAAATGAGCCTCATTGGCCCCCGCCCACTGGTATATACCGAGCGCGAGATCCGTTTTTTGCGTCGATGGTACGGTGTATATCAGGTGTGGCCTGGTATTACCGGTTGGGCACAGGTAAATGGACGGGATACCGTGGATATCTACGATAAAGTCTATTATGACCGTGAATATGTCCAGAATGTCAGCCTGAAGTTTGATCTGAAGGTCATCTGGAAAAGTGTTCTGGTCGTGTTGGGGCGAAAAGGTGTCGTGGATGGAAAGGTTGATCCGGAGTTCCGGAAGGAAAGCATTGTGCTGCTCCGGGAAAGTCAGCTGGTGCAAAACAGGAAAGTTGAATGCACAGGCGAAAATGAACTGCAGATGGTGTGAGGAAATATGGAAAAAGTACTGTTTGTAACGCATAATGGCCGGTTTCTGGTTCAGTTTGAGCTGAATGATATCCGGATTTTACAGGAGCTTGGGTACGAAGTTCATTGCGCGACAAATTTTGAAGGCGAAACTATGCGAGCAGATGCCGAAAACACCTTGAAGGAACACGGTGTGATCTGCCACTCAATTCCGATCGAACGTTCACCTTTGCGATTGAGAGAAAACCTGAACGCATATCGGGCGCTGAAATCACTGCTGAAAAAAGAGCATTTTGCGGGTGTGCATTGTCATACCCCTATGGGTGGCGTTGTTGGCCGTCTGGCTGCTAATGCCACACACACGGCGCCGATACTCTATACGGCCCATGGCTTCCACTTCTACAAAGGCTGTCCATTGAAAAACCGGCTGATCTACCAGACCGCCGAGACTTTTTTGGCCCGCTATACCGATGCCCAGATTACCATCAATCAGGAGGATTACGCTGCCGCACAGAAATTCCCCCTGCGTGGCAAGGCGTACTATGTACCCGGAATCGGCGTGGATGTGAAGAAGATCTCTTCCGTGCAGGTGGATCGAGCCACAAAGCGGAAAGAACTGGGCATCCCGGAAGATGCGTTTGCGTTCCTCACTGTGGGAGAATTGATTCCACGGAAAGGTCATGAGCTCTTGATCAGAGCTTTTGCAAAATCAAACATTTCGGGGGCACAACTTTTAATTTGTGGTAGTGGCAGAGAAAAGGAGCACTTAACTGCCTTGATTAAAGAACTTGGGATATCGGACAGAGCTCATTTGCTTGGCTTCCGGAATGACATATATGAACTGCTAAAATGTGCGGATGCTTTTGTATTTCCATCCAAACAGGAAGGACTTCCAGTGGCTTTGATGGAGGCAATGGCTGCTGGCCTACCCTGCATTGCAAGCCGCATCCGTGGAAATGTAGACCTGCTGCCGGACAGCCGGTATCTGTTTGAGTCATCGGATGAAAGTACATTGTGCCAGTTGATGCAGAATGCTGTAAATGGAGTACAGGTTGACCAGGAATGCGCCCAGAATAAAAAAGCGCTAGAGCAGTTCGATGTGAAGAATGTCAGCGAATGCATGAGGAAAGTCTATACGACTGTGTTAGAAAAGAGTGCGGTATGAAGAAAAAAGCTCTAAGCATTATCATCCCAGTATACAATGTCGAGGCTTATTTGGAGCAATGCGTAAAAAGTATTCTAGATCAATCAACACCTGAGGTTGAAGTAATTCTTGTTGATGACGGATCGACAGATGACTCTGGAAAACTATGCGATAAATTTGCGGCGCAATCCAAAGAGCTTATTGTTGTTCATCAGGAGAACGGTGGACTTTCTGCTGCAAGAAATACAGGGCTGCGGTTTGCAACAGGTCGATATATAACATTTGTCGATTCAGATGACTTTATTGGAAATAACAGCATTCAGAAGATATTGTCATGGATCGAAGGATCCAGTTCGGATATTTGTTTTATGAATGCATGGAAGCTCTTCCCAAATGGGAGAAAAGAACTTTTGGATGTGCCAATACCACATGAAATGCTATGCAAAGGAAAGCTGAATGCAGTAAAGTATCTTTCTGAAATGAACAAATATCCTGGAAGCGCATGTGGAAAACTTTTCAGAAGAGCCTTCCTCACACAGAATAAACTAGACTTTCCAAAAGATAGAAGAATCAGCGAAGATCTCGGATTTATGCGAGACTGCATTCTAAAAGCAGAGCAATTTGATTCATTGCCCATCGACTTTTATTATTATCGTCAGGGACGAAGCAATTCTATTACAAATAAGATCACGAAAAAGTCTTTTGATGGCGTGGGAAAATTTGTGACAGCGTCTGCAGAAAAGTTGACTTTGCATAAAAAAGCAATTGGGACATTGGAAAGCTACGCCATGAGTTTTGCTGCATATGAGTATTCGATTATGGTTTGGCAGTATAGTTGTTTGACACCGTTGGAAAAGAAAGCTTCATATCCATTTCTCAAAGAATATAAATGGGTATTAGAATATGGAAAATCACAGAAAACACTTTTTGTACGCAAAACATCAGCCATACTGGGGCTTCGTATTACGTCGTCCGCAATGAAAATATACATGCAACTACGAAAATAAATCTATCCGAAGGAGCAACGTAAAATTTGTGACGATATACATATGCATAGAAGCTGTTTTGCTTGTACTTCTATTTAAGAAAAAGCCGCACCATATCGGATATTCTTTGATTTCAATTGGGTTGTTGCTTATATCAGCTTTTCGGGCCGAATCTGTGGGAACGGATGTTGTGAATTATATTATCGAGTACAACCTTCATGGAATCGAAACATGGAAAGAGTCTTTCACAAATTCAGAGTACACCTTTGCAATTTACTGCAAGTTTTTGAATGTTCTTGGCCTAAAGGAGCGCGGCTTTCTTATTGCAACTGCCATCCTGTTTGCAATGCTTCTTATGATTGCACTGCACGTAAATCATTGTGATAAGATTCTGACTTTTTCATTGTTTTATTTTGCCGGACTATATCTTCAGTCATTCTGTATTATACGGCAAAGTCTAGCGATTGTTACTGCTCTGATTTCATATAGCAGCCTTGAAAAGAATTATTCTATTCAAATGCCATACAATAAGGGACGCTTTCAAAGATTTCCTATTGGCTTTGTGATTGGAATGATTATTGCGATAGGTTTCCATCCAACCGTAATTGTTCTCTTTGCGTTTCCCGTCATGATGCTATTTTATGGGCAGAAACGTTGTAGGAAACCCTCTGTTTTTTTACGGGATGGTATTTTGTGTATGTCAGCGGCTTTAATAATACTGCCCGTCCTTTACCCATTTATTCTCCAACACTCCAAAGAAAAGTACCAGGTTCTCTACGGCGGCAGTTATGTAACCGGCCCATTCGGGAACTGGAAAAGCGGCATTCTCTTGGTTGCGCTATACCTTATCTTCTATATAGCCTACTACAATAACTGGAAAAAACTCACCGAAAAAGAAAACATCATCGTCGGCAGTGTTATTATGCTGGCATTTGCTTGTTCCTCATTGAGTATTATCAATAGCACTTTGGGCAGAACCAATCTCTTTTTCGAAGGGCTAATGGTCCTAATGCTTGGCAAATTATTGAGTCATAGATATACCCGAATAAAATCCATCAACTTCTACGTCATCCTCGTATTTTCCGCCTTTTTTATACTGTATCTGATGCGAGATTCAATTGTCGTCGTTCCGTATAAAATATGGCAATAAACAATATTGAAAGGAAAACAAAATGATTCCTAAAGTCATCCATTACTGCTGGTTTGGCGGAAATCCTCTGCCGGAGCTGGCGCAAAAATGTATCGCCTCGTGGAAAAAATATTGCCCTGACTACGAGATCAAAGAGTGGAACGAGAGTAACTTTGATTTGAGTTGCTGCGATTATGTCCGGGAGGCATACGAGGCAAAGAAATGGGCATTTGTCAGTGATGTTGCACGACTGTATGCTATGGTTCATGAAGGCGGTATCTACATGGATACAGATGTTGAAGTGATTGCTCCTTTGGACAGTCTACTGCAATACCATGCAGTTTCGGGTTTTGAAACTGAGCATTCTATTCCAACTGGACTGATGGCATGCGAAAAAGGCAATCCGATGTTCACAGAGTTTCTGAATGAATATAAAACAGCCCACTTTCTGTTGCCTGATGGTTCATTGGACCAAACCACAAATGTAGTCAGAATTACAAATATCTGTTTAAAATATGGCTTTATTCCAAACAATCAGAAACAGACGATTCGCACTTTTACATTGCTCCCACAAGATTATCTATGTCCTAAAAGCTTTGAAACAGGTAAAACAGAACTCACTAAAAACACCCTTACGATTCATCATTTCAATGGTTCATGGCGATCCGAGCAAGAAGTTTACCAGACCGAACTTTCCAGAAAATTAATTGATTATTTTCCTTTTATACCGCATATACTCCAAGTTCATATAGCTGCTTTTGTCGTAG
>ERZ834722.2477-NODE-2477-length-14393-cov-4.699121_pt1 | contig 14393 bp, 15 predicted proteins | sample MGYA00519576_ERZ834722 | MGnify/ENA primary metagenome ERZ834722 (study PRJEB31850, sample SAMEA3708759) | human gut metagenome | biome: human gut; feature: human-associated habitat; material: faeces | place: China | collected 2014 ...
AATGCATGAAAAGATAGTAAAGGATTTCAATGATTTTAAGTATGATATATTACTTGGAACTCAGATGATATCTAAGGGATTGGATTTTGTAAATGTTACGCTAGTTATTGTTTTGAGTGGGGATGCTAGTTTAAATATTCCTGATTATAGAAGTGCTGAGAAAACTTTTGATATGCTTACGCAAGTATCAGGTAGGAGTGGTAGAGGTAAGAAGAATGGTGTATCACTTATTCAGACGTTTAATCCGAATCATTATTCAATAATACTTTCTAAAAATCATGATTATTTTAGATTTTATAATGAGGAAATGAAGATAAGAAAGAAATTGAATTATCCACCATTTTGTTTATTGGTAAGTGTAAGAATACTTTCGAAGGATTTTGAATTGGGAAGTAAGCTTATAAATAAAATAAACAAGTATTTGAAAGGTAATTTGGATGATACTTATACTATTTTAGGACCTACTCAATCTTTTAAAATAAATAATATATATTCTTTTAAGTTGTTAATTAAGTATAAGAATAGAACTTTGTTATATAAAGCTTTGAATGATATAAAGAGTCATCATAAGAGTAAAGATGCAAAGCTAGAAATAGATTTTAGTCCTTTAAGGGTATAATTACTATTCATATTTTAATTAATATATGATACAATAATTGTATTGGATTAAGGTGATAATATGGATCAAACCAAGGAATTTAAGTGTAATAGATGTGGATGCTGTTGTAAGAATTTGTCTTATTTGGAAGAGGCAAGGTTTTTGGATAGTGGTAATGGTGTGTGTAAGTATTATGATGAAGTAAATAGGAAATGTATGATATATGATTTTAGACCTGATATTTGTAGGGTGGATAAGATGTATAAGAGATATAAGGATAAGATGACTTGGGATGAGTATATAGATGCGAATTATGAGGCATGTGAAATGTTAAGAAAGTTGGAAAGAGATAAAAATAATGAAGTAGTAGAAGAAAATAAGGATGTAAAAGTCGAGAATGATTGGTATAATAATAAAGTTGTAATAGAAAAAAATGTGAAGGAAGAATATTTGTTTGATGATGATGAAGATTTCTTTGGTTAGGGGGATATATGGGATTTTTTAATAAAATAAAGACATTGTTTAAGAGTGAAGTTAAGGAAGATGTGAAAGAGGAAGTTTCTAAATATGAAGAGGGACTTTCTAAGTCAAGGGTTGAATTTACGTCTAAATTGGGTAAGTTATCAAAAAAGTATAGACAAGTTACTGAGGATTATTTTGATGAGTTAGAAGAGATACTTATAATGGCTGATATTGGTGTTAATACAGTTATGGATTTTATGGATAGATTACGTTTAAGAATAAAACATGAAAATATAACTTCTCCTAGTGATTTAAAAGAAATTATTGTAGATGAATTATTTATTATTTATGTTAATGGTGAAGTTATATCAAGTAAAATAAATTATGCTAGTAAAAAACCTACAGTTATTCTTTTTGTAGGAGTAAATGGTGTAGGTAAAACTACGACGATTGCTAAACTTGCTTCTAAATTAAATAAGGAAGGTAAAAAAACACTTTTAATCGCAGGTGATACTTTTAGAGCAGGTGCTTACGAGCAATTAAAGTTATGGGCAGATAAAATAGGTAGTAAATTTTATGGTAAAGAAAATAGTGATCCTGCAAGTGTTATTTATGATGGTTTAAAAATGGCTATTGATGAAGATGTTGATGTTGTTTTTATAGATACTGCAGGTCGACTTCAAAATAAAGTTAATTTAATGAATGAATTAGAAAAAATTAACAGAGTCATTTCTTCATTTATTAGTGATGCTCCACATGAAACACTTTTAGTAATTGATGCAACAACAGGACAAAATGGTATTAGTCAAGCTAAAGAATTTAGTAAACTTATTAAAATAACAGGAATAGTGTTAACCAAATTAGACGGAACTGCTAAAGGAGGAATAGTGCTTGCAATAAAACAAGAAGTAGGATTACCTGTTAAATATGTAGGACTTGGAGAAAAAGAAGAAGATTTAATAACATTTGATATAGAAAAATATATATATGGATTATTTAAGGATATGATGTAATATGGAAAAAGAAGTTTATTTAACAATTTTATTTGATTATTATGGTAAATTATTAACAGAAAAACAACAAAAATATTTTTCTTCTTATTATTTTGATAACTTATCACTTGGAGAAATAAAAGAAAACTTACATGTTTCAAGAAATGGTATTCATAAACAATTAAAAGTTATTGAAGAAAAATTATTACATTATGAAGATATTTTACATATGTATGAGAAAGATAAAAAAATAGAAAAAATATTAGAAAAAATAGATTCTAAAAAAGAAGTTGAAGAAATAAGAAATATTATAGGGTAGGTGGTTTTATGGTCGTGGTAATCCCAGCATACGAACCAGATTATAGATTAGAAAATTTAGTAAGTTCTTTAAAAAAAGAAAAAAATTTAAAATTAATTGTAGTTAATGATGGAAGTAGTAGTGATGATGTTTTTAATAAAATTAAAGATGATGTTATAATTCTTAAACATGATATTAATTTAGGAAAAGGAATTGCTATGAAAACAGGACTTAACTATGTTTTGAATAATTTTAAAGATGAAAGTGTTATTTTTGCTGATGCTGATGGACAACATAGTAGTGATGATATAATAAAACTTTCTTTATTAGATGATAACTTTTCATTAATAATAGGAACAAGAGATTTTAATTTAAAACATGTTCCCTTTAGTTCTAAATTTGGTAATAGAATAACATCTTTAATTGTATATAATAAGACTAAAAAATATATAAAAGATACACAGTCAGGATTAAGATTAATTCCATATAAATATATAAAAGATATTATTAATCTTGAAGGAAGTAGATATGAATATGAGATAAATATTTTATTATATTTTTTAAAGAACGATATTAGTATAAAAGAAATACCTATTACTACGATATATGAAACAAAGAAAAATGAAACATCACATTATAGATGTATAAAAGATTCTTTAAGAATATATAAAATAATAAAAAATGTAAAGATATGACTATTGTTAAAAAATGGTAATAAAATTATTGACATGGTGTGGTTATATTATATATAATAAACTTATAAAATTAATATTATTTAATTAGGAGAAATTTTTATGAAAAAAACTGTTGTGGGGATTTTGATTGGAATTATTTTATGTTGTTTAGTATTTTTAGGATATGAATTATTAAACAAAAAAGAGGATAATAAACCTAATAAAGATAATAATACAAAAGAGGAAGTAAAATTATCTTATTATCCAAATGATGGTGTTGTTGGTGTTTTACTTGATAGTAAAGAAGAAAAGGATTCAAATGGAAATGTTATTAATGTAAAAACAGATTATAGTAATGCTATTTCTATTTCAAATGAAACAAATAAATTATACATAAAGGATAAAAAAGTATATTTAGGATACGACAATAATGAAATACCAGTTATAGGTATTGAAGGTACACCTGTTGAAGTTTCTGTAAAAGTAGGTACAGCTTATTATACATTTGCAGTATTAGATGATAAGGGTAATCTTTATTATTCTTCATCAAATAAACAATTTGCTTATGGTGAAATAGTTGATGGTGAAATGAAACTTGTAACAAATATTAATATGATAAAAGTAGCATCAAATGTAAAAACTCTTATGTATCAAGTAGGAGGTTATACAAGTATTTCTACAGAAATAACGTTTAAAGATGAAAATAATAATGTTAAACATTTAGGTAGAAATACAACTGGTTTTGTTATTTCAAATGAAAATATAACTGATCCATTTGCTAAATAAAAGTTGAAAAGATTGTTATTAAAAATAGTAACAATTTTTTAATAATTCAATTGACAAACATTTGTTTTATGTGATAGTATTGAGTTATAGAAAAAGAAATATAGATAAAAAACAATAAATGATATATAATTAAGTTGGGAGTTGATGTGTATGTATTTTTATATAAAAGGAAAAGTAGTAGAACAATATGGAAGTTTTATTGTATTAGATAATAATAATATAGGATATTTAATAAATGTTGCTAATCCATATTCATTTGAACTAAATAAAGAATATGAAGTTTATATATATCAACATATAAAAGAAGATGAAAATAGTTTATATGGATTTAAAACACTTGAGGAAAAAGATTTATTTTTAAAACTTATTAGTGTAAAAGGAATTGGACCTAAAATGGCACTTCCTATTTTAGCAACTGGTAGTATAAATGGAATAGTAGATGCGATAGAAAGGGAAAATATATTATATTTAAAAAAATTTCCTAAAATAGGAGAAAAAGTTGCAAGACAAATTATTCTTGATTTAAAGGGTAAGATTAAAATAGAGGGGATAGAAGTTCAAGATAGTAATTATGAAGAATTACAAGAGGTGTTAAAGGGACTTGGTTATAAAGATAAAGATTATAAGAATATTATAAATAAAATTGATAATAATTTACCTATTGAACTTCAAGTAAAGGAAGCATTAAAATTATTACTTAAGTAGGAGGATGTTATGAACGAAATGATTGAAGAAAAAGAAATTGATGTACAAAATATAAGACCATCTAAAATAAATGAATATATCGGGCAAACAGAAGTAAAAGAGAATATGAAAATATTTATTGAAGCTGCGAAAATGCGTGGTGAAAGTTTGGATCATGTTTTATTATATGGGCCTCCAGGACTTGGAAAAACAACAATGGCTTATATAATTGCTAATGAACTTGGTGTAAATATAAAAACAGCAAGTGGACCATCAATAGAAAAAAGTGGAGATTTAGCTGCTATTTTATCAAGCTTAGAACCAGGTGATGTTTTATTTATTGATGAAATACATCGTATGCCAAGATTTATTGAAGAAATTCTTTATCCTGCAATGGAAGATTTTACTTTAGATATTGTAATTGGTAGTGAAGGACAAACAAGAAATATTAAAATAGATTTACCACCTTTTACTTTAGTTGGAGCAACAACAAGAGCAGGTGATATAACTAATCCTTTAAGGGATAGGTTTGGTATTATAAATAAGCTTCAATACTATACAGAAGATGAGTTAACATTAATTGTAAAAAGAACAAGTAAAGTTCTTAATTTTGAAATAGATGATGATGCTGCTATCGAAATAGCAAGAAGAAGTCGTGGTACTCCAAGAATTGCTAATAAATTATTTAGAAGAGTAAGAGATTTTGCTTTAGTAGAAAATAAAAATCATATTGATATTGACATAACTAATAAAGCATTAGATCGTTTAAAAATAGATAAAATAGGTCTTGATGAAACAGATAAAGAACTTATTTTAACAATTATAGATAAGTTTAATGGTGGACCAGTTGGAATAGAAACACTTGCTACATCTTTAGGAGAAGAAACGAGTACAATTGAGGATATGAATGAACCATATTTAATTCAAATAGGGTTATTAAAAAGAACAAATAGAGGTAGAATAGCTACAGAAAAAGCTTATAGTTATTTTAATAAAAATTAGTATAAGGTTGAATTTTATATGTTTTTGTAGTATAATATGTTTACAACTTTGATATTGACAACATTTAGTTATTATTACATATAATAATAAGTAGTATTAAAAAAGCAGGTGAAGCCAGCCTATATATAAATGGCAGCTAAAAAAGTGAGTGAAGCCAGCTCTATAAATGGCAGCTAAAAAAGTTGATTAGAGAGCTTACTCTAATCTTTTATTTTATTTGGGAGGAATTTATGTATAAAAAGTTTAAAATAGTAAAAGTAGATTATAAATATTGTGATTTTTTAAGAATATATGATAATAAAGTACCATATAATGCAGGAAGTAAAGAACTTAGACCATTTATAGGTATTTTATTTTTTGTTGGAAAATGTGAATATTTTGCTCCACTTTCAAGTCCAAAATTAAAACATAAAAAACTTAAGAATAATTTGGATTTATTAAAAATAGATAATGGTAATTATGGAGTAGTAAATTTTAATAATATGATACCTGTTACTTCAAATAATTATATTGCGTTTGATTTAAATAAAGTTCCAGAAACAAAGGAAGAAAAATATAGATTAGAATTATTAAGAAATCAGTTAAGGTGGTTAACAATTCATAAAAAGGAAGTTTTAAGTAAGTCAAGACTTTTATATACTTTATATAATAATAAAAATCTTCCTCAAAATTTAGTTGATAGATGCTGTAATTTTAAATTGCTTGAGGAAAAGTGTAACGAATATAATAAAAACTTGATTACTATTTAGTTTTGTTATTTGTAAGAGATATTTAATAAAAATTAGTATAAGGTTGAATTTTATGTTTTATTTTGGTAAAATCTGTATTAGTAATATACTTATGTGGAGTTGGTTTTGTGAGAAAAGATAAAGTTATTATAATAATTATATCAATACTAGGTGTTTTGTTTCTTGGAATGGGGATTACTTTATTATACTATTATGAAATGATTAAAATAAAAAGTGTTGAAATAGTTGATTATGATAAACAAAATGATAAAGTTAGTATAGATGTTTATATTGATAATAAACTTCCAATAAACATTTATTGTGCTATTAGTAAAGAACAAGATATTGAAAAATTGGAATTTATTAAAGCAAATAATAACATTTGTAATTTTAATGAAGTTTATGATGATTATTATATATTTTTAAAATATAATAAAGAAGTAAAAGAATATGTTAATATTAATGATGTAACAGATAAGGTATTAGAATTTAGTGTTGATAAAAATTGTTATGATATAACAAAAGGATTAGACACAAAAATATCATATGTATTAAAAATGTATGGAAATTGTGATATATCTTGGGATAGTTTTGATGATTCTGTTTTAAAAATAGAAGATGATACTTTAATAGGAATTAAAAATGGTAAAACAAAAGTAGTTGGAAAAGCTCTTGATAAAGAAGTTTGTTTTGATGTTAATGTAAAGGCTTTAACTGTAGAAATGCCTAGACATTTTGACTATGATAAAAGTTATTTAACTTGTAATAGGTATTCTAGTAAGGAAGCTAAAGATTTAGATAAATTGCTTTTTAAAAGAATAGAAGAAGCAGGTGGTTATAAAACGCGAGCAGCAGTAGTGGCAGCAGCAAGGTTTTTGACTTTAGAATTTCCATATCGTATAGATTATTTTTTTGAAAATGGAAGGGTAAATAGTTCAGGAGCTAATTATGCAGATGGTGAAGGTAGATATTATCATGTTGGACTTTATTTAAATAAAGATAAATTTTCTTCGATAAAGTATACTTTTGCAGGTCCTGTAATATGGGGATGTCCTTTAATGAATTATGAAGATTATGGTTGGAAATATATTAGTGGTAGACCAAATTCAAATGGACTTGATTGCAGTGGATTTGTAGCATGGGCTTTATTAAATGGTGGTTATGATGTTGGAGATCGTGGAGCAGGTGAAACACCAGATTCAGATTTTCAAATGACAGATTTAGGTAAAAGGGTAAAAGTTACTAAAGAACTTATTGATTCAAATGTAGTAAAAGCAGGCGATCTTATTAATTGGTGGGGACATATAGGAGTAATCGTAGGAATTGATAACGATACATATTATGTTGCAGAGTCTTTGGATTTTTATAATGGCTTAGTTGTAAAAGAATATAAAAAAGAAAAAATGCCAACTGCATGGACTTATATAATGCTTATGGATTCTGTTTATAAAAATGATGGTAATTATACAAGTATGTGGTATTAATAGTTTTTTAATGGTTATTGTGTTTTTAATTTTGCCTTGAAGATATAAATAAAATGTGATATAATTTGTCACAGAAAGTTGTTAAGGAAAGGGAACTACTTTTAGTAGTTTTTTTAAATAATATGAATATTGAAGAATTTAATTATGATTTACCAGAAGAGTTAATCGCACAAACACCTTTAGAAAATAGATCAGCATCTCGTTTAATGGTTGTTGATAAAAAAACAGGAAAAATAAAACATGAAACTTTCAAAAATATTGTTTCATATTTTAATGCTGGAGATACACTTGTTTTAAATGATACAAAAGTATTACCTGCAAGATTAATCGGAGAAAAAGAAAATACAAATGCAATAATTGAAGTGCTTCTTTTAAAAGATTTAGGAAATGATACATGGGAATGTTTAACTAAACCTGCTAAAAGGATAAAAGAAAATACAATTGTATCATTTGGAGATGGTTTGTTAAAAGCTAAGTGTGTTGGTGTATTTGATGAGGGAATAAGGCATTTTAAACTTATTTATGAAGGAATACTTGTTGAATTATTAGATAAGCTTGGAACAATGCCTCTTCCACCTTATATTCATGAAGAATTAAAAGATCAAAATAGATACCAAACTGTTTATGCTAAAAATTTAGGTAGTGCTGCTGCTCCAACAGCGGGACTTCATTTTACAAAAGAATTATTAGATGAAATAAGAAAAAAAGGTGTTAATGTTGTTTTTATAACACTTCATGTTGGACTTGGAACATTTAGACCTGTTAGTGTTACTAATATTAAAGAACATCATATGCATAGTGAGTATTATGAAATGAGTGAAGAAGTAGCAAATATTTTAAATGAAACAAAGAAGAATGGTAAAAGAATAATAAGTGTAGGTACTACATCTACAAGGACGCTTGAAACAGTAATGACTAAATATAATACATTTAAAAAATGTTTTGGTAATACAGATATATTTATATATCCAGGATATAAATTTAAAGCAGTTGATGTTCAAATAACTAATTTTCATTTGCCAAAGTCAACTTTAGTTATGCTTGTAAGTGCTTTTGCAAGTCGTGAAATAATACTTAATGCATATAAAGAAGCAGTAAATCAAAAGTATAGATTTTTCTCTTTTGGAGATTCAATGATGATAGGAGATTTTAATAATGAGTAAAATGGAATTTAATTTATTACATAAAAACAATAATGCAAGATATGGAATAATAAAAAGTAAATATGGCGAGTTTGAAACACCAATGTTTATGCCTGTTGGAACAAGAGCAACAGTAAAAACATTATCACCTGAAGAGTTATATGATTGTAATACAGGAATTGTTCTTGCTAATACATATCATTTATGGTTAAAACCAGGGGAAGATATTGTAAATAAAGCAGGAGGTCTTCACAAATTTATGAACTATAATAGACCAATGCTTACAGATTCAGGTGGCTTTCAAGTATTTAGTTTAGCTAAACCAAAAGATATAAAAGAAGAAGGGGTAACTTTTAAAAGTCATATTGATGGAAGTAAACTATTTTTAACTCCTGAAAAAAGCATTGAAATTCAAAATAAACTTGGAGCAGATATAATTATGTCTTTTGATGAATGTCCTTATTATCCTTGTACTTATGATTATATGAAACAAAGCGTTGAAAGAACTCTTAGATGGGCTAAAAGAGGAAAAGAAAAACATAATAATATGGAACAAATGTTATTTGGTATTGTTCAAGGAGGAGAATTTAAAGACTTAAGAAAATATAGTGCAGAAAAAACAGTAGAAATGGATTTTGATGGTTATTCAATTGGTGGTACAAGTGTTGGTGAAGATAAAAAAACAATGTATGAAATGATAGATAATTGTATAAATTATTTACCAGAAAATAAATTAAGATATTTAATGGGAGTAGGAGATCCTATTGATATACTTGAAGGTGTTACGCGTGGTGTTGATTTATTTGATTGTGTTTTACCTACAAGAATAGCAAGACATGCTAATGCTTTTACAAGAAATGGTAAAATTAATTTAAAAAATGCTAAATATAAAGAAGATTTTACCCCAATTGAAATACCATGTGATTGTTATGCTTGTAAAAATTATACTAAAGCATACATTAGACATTTAATTACAGTAGATGAAACTTTCGGTCAAAGACTTTTATCTATTCATAATATAAGATTTTTAACAAAAATGATGGAAGAAATAAGACTAGCAATAAAAGATGATAGATTTTTAGAATATAAAAGTGAATTTTTAGAAAAATATAATGCAAAAAAATAATTTTATAGTATAATAATTAAAAAGGTGGTGAAAGTATGACAATGGAAATTAATGTTAAAGATGAAATGGTAATGAAATTATTACATTATTTTATAACAGAAAAAAATTATAATCCAGTTGTTCTTCATGGAGCACAAGATGAAATATGGTTAGAAAATATGGATAATGAATATAAAATAGTCCGTATCGTATCAAATTATATTCATAATAATGAACAATTAGATTTTGATTTATTTAAAACCAAAAGAATAGTTAATAATATAAAAAAGAAAACATTTAATTTTAATATGAATGTTTTAAGTATATATGTTGATTTAGGAGATAATGTTAATTTAGATTTTAATAAAAATAATACAATAACTTGTGTTAATATAAATAATGAAAAAGATATAAATAAATATGAAGTGTTTAAGAATTATTTTACAGATATAAAAAATAAATTAGTTTTTAATGAAGATGGAATGGAATTATTTATGAAGATAACATCAGATATTGCTAAAAAAAATCAAGAAGAAAGTGAAAAAGCAGAAAGTATTTTTAAACCAAAAACTCCTTATATAACATATATTTTAATAGCTATAAATGTTTTAGTGTTTTTATATGGTGTACTATTTGATAAAACAGCTTTACTTATAAACTTATTTTCAACGCATGGGCCAAGTATCGTTCACGGAGATATTTATCGTATTTTTACTGGTGCATTTGTTCATATAGAGTTGTTTCATATTTTATTTAATATGTATGCTTTGTATATTATAGGAAGTCAAGTTGAAAGTTTTTATGGAAAAACAAAATATTTATTTATTTATTTTTTCAGTATCATAATATCTAGTTTATTGTCAATTATGTTTAATGGTAATGTTCCTAGTATCGGAGCAAGTGGTGCTATTTTTGGACTATTTGGAGCAATGTTATATTTTGGTTATAATTATAGAGTATATTTAGGTAATACTATAATTAGACAAATGTTACCAATTATTATCATAAATCTTTTAATTGGTTTTGCATCAACTGGAATTGATAATTTTGCTCATATTGGGGGATTAGTTGGAGGAATACTTTCATCAATGGTTGTAGGATTAAAATATAGAGAAAATGTAAATTTAAGAATTAATGGTATAGTAATAAGTATTATGGTATTAGGGTTTTTAATATATGTAAATTTCTTTGTAGCAGTATAAAAAAGTTCAAATTTTGAACTTTTTTTCATATATATTGTTTTTTCTCATAAATTTAAATGAAAGAAAAAGGAAAGTGAGTGAAATAATATGGATAAACAAGAAATAATAAAAAATATTGCTTTAAGAACGGGTGGAGATATTTATTTAGGTGTAGTCGGAGCAGTAAGAACAGGTAAATCAACTTTTATTAAGAAAGTATTAGAAAATTTAATAATTCCTAATATTAGTGATGAATTTGAAAAGAAAAGAGCTCTTGATGAAACTCCACAATCATCTGGTGGAAAAACAATTATGACAATTGAACCTAAATTTGTTCCAAATAACGTTGCTAAAGTAAAAATAGATGACCTTGAATGTAATATGAGGCTTGTTGACTGTGTAGGTTATGTTATCGATAATGCTAAAGGATATGAAGATGAAAATGGTCCAAGAATGGTTAAAACACCATGGTATACTGATGAAATACCTTTCGTGGAAGCTGCTGAAATAGGAACAGAAAAGGTTATAAAAGATCATTCTACAATAGGAATTATTGTTACAACAGATGGTTCAATTGGAGAATTTAATAGAAATGATTATGTAAAAGCAGAAGAAAAAGTCGTTCAAGAATTAAAAAGTATAAATAAACCATTTATAATTGTTCTTAATTCAACTACACCAAATAGTAATGAAGTAAGATCTCTTGCAGAATCTTTAAAAGAAAGTTACAATGTACCAGTATTACCAATGGATGTATTAAATATGAATGAGAAAGATACATTTGATATTTTAAGGGAAGCTTTATATGAATTTCCTGTGTGTGAAGTTAAAGTTGAACTTCCAAGTTGGATAGGAATATTAAAAAAAGAACATTATGTTAAAAAAGCTTATATTGAATCAATAAAAGAAAGTGTTGTTGAAGTTGATAAACTTCGTGATGTTGAAAGTATAACAGGACATTTTAAAGATAATGAATATATTTCAAATGCATATATGTCAAAAGTTGAACCATCAACAGGAACAGTTATTGTAAAACTTGAAGCAAGTGATGAATTGTTTACAAATGTTTTAAATGAAATGATGGGACAAGATATAACAACAAAAGCTGACTTACTTGCGATGTTTCAAGATTATAAAGAGTCTAAAGAAGAGTATGAACAAATAAAAACAGCACTTAAAATGGTAAAAACAACAGGATATGGAGTAGCTAATCCAACCCTTAGCGATATGAAACTTGATACTCCTGAAATTACAAAACAAGGAAGTAGATATGGAATTAAACTTAAAGCAACTGCACCATCAATTCATATGATTAGGGTAGATGTAGAAAGTACATTTGAACCAATTATAGGTAGCGAAATGCAAAGTAAAGAGTTAATAGATTATCTAATGAAAGGTAGTGAAACAGATCCTAAAAATATTTGGAACAGTGAAATATTTGGTAGAAGTTTAGATGTTATCGTTCAAGAGGGTATTCAATCAAAAATAGCAATGATGCCTGAAAATATTAGATATAAAATTCAACAAACAATGTCTAAGGTTGTAAATAAAGGTTCAAACAATTTAATAGCAATTGTAATATAAAAAGAATGAAAAAATCATTCTTTTTTTGATGCGACATAGTTAAATAACTTGACTTTGTAGATACTAATTGTTATTATATGTATATAAAATAAATATTTTAAAAAGAGGCGTAGTATATGGAAAAAATAAGTATTGTTGTTCCCGCATATAATGAGGAAGAAAGTATTCCTTATTTTTATGAGGAAATAAATAAGGAATTTAAAGAATTAAAACAAGAGTTAGAACTTATATTTGTTGATGATGGAAGTAAAGATAAAACTCTTGATGTAATTAAAGGATTAACAAAAGATAAACGTGTAAAATATATTTCGTTTTCTAGAAACTTTGGAAAAGAAGCAGCTATGTGGGCTGGACTTAATGCATCAACTGGAGATTATGTTACAATAATGGATAGCGATTTACAAGATCCACCTTCACTTTTAAAAGAAATGATTAGACTAATAAAAGAAGAAGGATATGATATTGTAGGTACACGTAGGGTAACTCGTAAAGGTGAACCAGTTATTCGTAGTTTTTTTGCTCGTATGTTTTATAAAATTATAAATAAAATGAGTAAAGTAGAAATGGTTGATGGTGCTAGAGATTTTAGATTAATGACAAGACAAGTTGTTAATAGTGTTTTATCATTAAAAGAATATAATCGTTATTCTAAAGGATTATTTAGCTTTGTTGGGTTTAAGACAAAATGGTTAGAATATGAGAATATTCAAAGAGTTGCAGGAGAAACAAAATGGTCTTTTTGGAAACTTTTATTATATGCAATTGACGGTATTGTGGCATTTACAACTATCCCATTAACAATTGCTATTGCTATTGGTTTTATTTTCTGCTTAATTGCTTTTATAATGATAATTGTAGTTATTGTAAAAACCCTTGCATTTGGTGATCCTACAACAGGATGGCCTAGTTTGGCTTGTATAATATTCATGGTTAGTGGGATTCAACTTTTGTGTATTGGAGTTATTGGTGAGTATTTATCTAAAATGTATTTAGAAGTTAAAAATAGACCAATATATATTGTTAAAGAATCAAATATGGAGTAAAAGTATGAAAGAATTATTAAAAAAATATAGTGAAATTATTCGTTATTTAATTATTGGAGTATTAACTACTATGGTTAGTTTAGGTGTATATTATATTTTAACTTTAACAATTTTTGATCCTAAAAAAGCAATTGAACTTCAAATAACTAATATTATATCTTGGATAGCATCAGTAACATTTGCTTATTTTACTAATCGAAGTTTTGTGTTTCAACAAACACAAAAAATGTCTTTAAAAGAAGCGGTTAATTTTTATTTATCTAGGTTATCTACTTTAGGAATAGATATGATAATGATGTATATTTTAGTAACGTTACTAGGTTTTAATGATAAAATAATTAAATTAATCGTTCAAGTGGTGGTAATTGTATTAAATTATGTTTTTAGTAAGTTTTTTGTTTTTAATAAAAAAGAGGTAAAGTATGAAAAATAAATACTTAAATTATTTAATTATAATTATATTTGTTTTATTTGGAGTTTTATTAACAACAAGATTTACTAATGTTTTTGGATCTAATACTGATTGGATTAATCAACATACAGTTATACCAGAATACTTTAGAACATTATTCTATGAAACAGGTAAAATTTTACCTAATTTTTCTTTAAATTATGGAGCAGGTCAAAATA
>ERZ834722.2481-NODE-2481-length-14377-cov-4.372713_pt1 | contig 14377 bp, 10 predicted proteins | sample MGYA00519576_ERZ834722 | MGnify/ENA primary metagenome ERZ834722 (study PRJEB31850, sample SAMEA3708759) | human gut metagenome | biome: human gut; feature: human-associated habitat; material: faeces | place: China | collected 2014 ...
CCATGGAGCGTTTCTGCTATGAACACGGCGGGAAAATCAGCGGCGGCTGGACACAGAACTACGGCTACATCGTGGAAACCGAGCATTACCGCTACTGCCTCACTGTGCGTCCTGTTGCGCTTTGCCCTGCGCTGTGGTATACTGCACGTAGTTATACCCACATTGCCTTCATAAAGGAGGACTGCCTGTGTCTACAATGTTGGAGCGCCGCTACCGGCGGCAGCACCTGAACTGTGTGCGGCACATCACCCTGGACCCCAAGGGCCGGGGCGTGGTGCGTATCCACATGATCCCACCCCGTGAGGACGCGGAAAACGCGCCCTTTCTGTTGCTGCTCAACGGCAGCAAGCTGGTGCCCCTGAACCTGAGCTGGGCCATCCTGCTCTCCGGCTTCATGGATCGGCTGGAGCCCTTCGCCGGGCTGGAGATCACCGAGAGCGACTGGAACGCCATGGCCGCCGGTGCGGTGGCCCGGACCCATAAGGTCTACCCCTTCACGCCCAAGGAGCGTCTGGCGGAGGACCTGCAAATCATGATAGAGTCCCTGGTGGCCATCGCCCGGGGGCAGGAGCCGGAGGCGGAGGTCGCGCCGCTGACGCTGGGCGAGTACGCCCCCGAGATGACCGCGCCCCACCGTATGGACCTGATGGTCAGCGCCATGACCCGTGACGGCGCGTGGCACTGCAACCAGAAGTGTCTGCACTGCTATGCGGCGGGACAGCCCCTGTCCGACACACCGGAGCTGACCACCGCCCAGTGGAAAGAGATTTTGACGAAACTGCGCGCGGCCAATATCCCCCAGGTGACGTTCACCGGCGGCGAGCCCACCCTGCGCGCCGACCTGGTGGAGCTGGTGGATGCCGCCCAGTGGTTCGTCACCCGGCTGAACACCAACGGCCGCCTGCTGACGCCGGCGCTGTGCCAAAAGCTGTATGACGCCAGCCTGGACAGTGTGCAGGTGACGCTCTACAGCCATGATAAGGACATTCACAACGCCCTGGTGGGTGCCGACGGCTTTGATGACACCATGGCGGGCATCCGTGCCGCTGTGGCGGCGGGGCTGTCCGTGTCCGTGAACACGCCCCTGTGTAGCCTGAATACCGCCTATGACGAGACGCTGCGCTTCGTCCACGGTCTGGGGGTCCGCTACGTGACCTGTTCCGGGCTGATCCCCTCCGGCGGCGCGGTGGGCGACGAGAGCCGCGCCACGGCGCTGACCGAGCAGCAGCTCACCGACGTGCTGACAAAGGCCGTGGCGGTGACGGAGGAACTGGAGATAGAGCTGGATTTCACCAGCCCCGGCTGGCTGAAGGAGGAGACGCTGCGCGTCCTGGGCCTGACCTTGGTGCCCAGCTGCGGCGCCTGCCTCAGCAATATGGCCATCGCCCCGGACGGCGGCGTGATCCCCTGCCAGAGCTGGCTCAGCAGCCAGCCCCTGGGGAACATCCTCGCCGACGACTGGGACAAGATCTGGCAGAGTGAGCGCTGCGCGGCCATCCGGGCCAAGAGCGCCAAAATGGAGCAGCTGTGCCAACTGCGTGAAAGCAACCGGGAGGAGGGCACCCTATGCTGAAGAAACTGCACGTTCTGCTGCTTGTCTTACTGGCGGCGGTTTGCTTTACCGCCACCGCATGGGCGGATTACGACTACATCAAGCAGTACGGCGTTATGGTGACGCCCAACACGGAGGATGGCAGCCTGCTCATCACCGTGAAGCTGGAGTGGACGCCGCTGGAGGCGCTGCCCTACGGTCAGGAGCTGAAGATCGGCGTACCCAACGGCTCCATCCGGGACGTGGCGGCACTGACGGACAACATCGAGCGGCTGGACTTCGACAACAGCTATATGTATGTCTATCTTGACCGCGCCTACGAGGCGAACGAGACGTTTTCCTTCGCCTACTCGTGGGTGCAGGAGTATATGTATCAGCTCAGCACCAACGGCGTCATCGAGGACTATGACAATGTTCACTACGACTATGTGAACTACGACTACACCGCGGGATGGTTCGACGAGGCGAAGATCGGACAGATGACACTGGTGTGGAACGACCCGGCCGGGCTTACCGGCCAGCTGGAGAGCACCGGCACCGCGTCGGCGGAGTTCGTCCGGAGCGAGGACAAGCTGATCTGCACCGCCTCCGATCTGGACTACGGCTACAAAATGAACGTACAGGTGCGCTACACCGACTGGCCCACCCAGCTGGCGGAGGAATACAGCGCCGACAATCTCCCCTCCGACTACGACCCCTATGTGTATGTGCCGTGCGAGCATTTTGAGGACGACACCGGTGCGGAGATCGTGGGCATGGTCATCATGGTATTCGTGGTGATATTCCTGATCGTGCTGATCTCCGCCGCCCGCAGGGGCGACGGCTACGCCGGCGGCTTCGGCACGCGGTACGTGTTCGTGAACCACCTGTGGTATCCGGCGGGGCCGGACGGCAGGCCCCGCCCCGGCAGCGTGGGCACCAAAACAAAGCCCAGACCGCCCAGAAGAGGTGGCGGCGGCTTCGGCGGCGGAAGCCGTGGCGGCGGCTTTGGCGGCGGCGGTTTCGGCGGCGGCAGCCACTGTGCCTGCGCCAGCAGCTGCGCCTGTGCGTGCGCCTGCGCCTGTGCCGGCGGCGGCCGCGCCGGCTGCTCGGCCAAGAACCTCTACGGCGTGGGCCTGGACGAGACACTGTCCGAAAAGCTCTGATACAAAAAACATCCCCCAACCGGGGGATGTTTTTTTTTGCTTACGAGTATTGGAAACCTCTGCCCGGCTCCTTGAACTCCGCCACACGTTTATTAAAGCTGGCGAAGGCCGCGTCCTCGAAGGCCAGGGTGTCCTCGGCGCCCATCTGCCGCAGCAGCCACTTGCACAGGGGCGGGTTCAAGATCAGCAGCGGCCCGATGAGATACGTGGCCATCAGTCCGCCCCGGCGGAAGCCCTCGCCGCTGTTTTCCTGACCGTCCCGGCCCACGCCCTTCACGGTGTCGAACAGCGCCTCGCCCACGCCGTGGGAGTGGCCGAACAGGCTCTTGAAGCCGACGACCTCCATACCGTCAAAGGTGCCCAGGAAGAAGCTGTTGTGCCGCTTCATCATGGTGTACTTCACCCGCCCGGGCAGAATGCCCAGTCCCTCTATGGTGTCGGCGCTGTCGCTTTCTATGGCGGCGGAAAACACGTCCGGCGCGTTGCCGGTCAGCAGGATCAGCTGTCCCGCGTCCGCCTTTTCGGCAATGTCCGCGGCATAGGGCCGCAGGGCGTCCGCCGCCAGACGCAGCCCTTGCTCCGTGGTGCTGCCCATATAGACCAGCGCCACATCCTCCGTGAGGAACCGGGGCTTGCTGTGCAGGTCCGTCTCTATGATCTCCAGCGCCGGGCAGCAGCGCTTCAGATAGTAGATGTTCTGCAGATCGCCGTACAGGTTGCAGACCTCCGGAAACAGAATTTCCGCCTTCATTGCGCGCCCTCCTTTGCCAGCAGCTTTTCCTTCAGCTTTTCCCTGACCCGGAAGGCCAGGGGCGTGCCGTCCACGCCGTAGAGCAGATACACGTCGTCGCCGGGGGTCAGCGGCAGCAGCTCCAGGGCGGCGAACTCGTCCTCGGCCAGCCGTATCTTCTGCCGGGGGATGCCCGCCAGCAGCAGCCGCAGCTGGTAGTCGTAGGCCCGCGGCCCGGCGCAGACCAGGCACGTCACATCATCGCTGTTCAGGAATTCAAAATCCGTGTCGTACATCCAGCTGGGGTTTTCCGACCAGCTTTTGGCCACGCCCAGGCAGTTCATCATCAGCAGCAGTTCCTTCTTCCCCGGCTTGGACCGGATATAGTCGAAGTTGCGGGAGCAGGCCAGGGCGTTCTTGTCCTTGGACATCTGCATAATGACCTTCACGCCGCCGATCTCCTCCTCGGACAGCCGGCTGGCGGGGATCTTCACCTCCGCCATGCGGCGGGCGATGGTGCCGTGGTCATAGCCCAGCTGCCGCAGGGCGGCGATGACCGTCACCGTGTTGTAGATGTTGTGCAGGCTGTCGGTGATAAGGGTGTACGGGTATTCCTGCCCCGCCTCCCGTATGCACATGGTGTGGGCGGCGGTGTCCACCCTCGTGGCCAGATAGTCGCAGTCGGGGGAGTGGAAGCCGCAGCTCTCGCACACGGCCCGGCCGATGTGGTGGTAGCGGCGGTATTCATACCGCAGCTTCCCGGCGCATCGGGGGCAGATACGCATATCGTTCAGCAGGTTCTCGCATTCCGTCACGTCGGTGGGCAGCCGGTCGATGCCGAAATACGCCCGCTGGTTCTCCGGCGCCACCGTGCAGGAGATCAGGTCGTCGGCGTTGAGGATCAGCCTGCTCTCCTTAGGCAGGGACCGGGTCAGGATGTCCGCGATGTAGCCCGGATGGGCGTTCCGCATGATGGAGTCCCGGAACAGGTTGGTGATGACGATGTGCTCCGGCTTCACATAGGGATAGATTCTGGGAGCGGAGCGCTCGTCGATCTCCAGTATCGCCAGGTCGTACTCCGGCTTGACCCGGCCCAGCAGGCCGCAGCCCTTCAGCAGCGCCGTGCTGACGCCGGAGATGATGTTGCTGCCCGCCCGGTTGCTGAGCACGGTCTTGCCCTCGGCGGTGAGCACGTCGTTCAGCATATTGGCCACGGTGGTCTTGCCGTTGGTGCCGGTGACGGCTATGATGTGCTCCGGCTTGCCGATATACTTCAAAAAGTCCGGACACAGCTTCACCGCCAGACTGCCGGGAAAGTCCGTGCCGTTGTGGCGGGTGATCTTCAGCGCCGGGATGGACAGCTTTGCCATCCACAGCGCAAACAGGAACCGCAGTTTACCCATTGTCATTCCTCCAGAGCGATGGCGCGGCAGGAGCAGCCATCGGCATTCTCAAATTTCAGGGGCAGCGTAACGAACGTGAAGCGTCGGCCCAGCAGCTTGTCCAGCCCCTTGAGGTTCTCGGTGTTCACAAAGTCCGCGCCCAGCAGTGTCATGTGGTTGGGAAAATCCACGCTGTCGCAGGGGTCCAGCGAGATGGTGTCCTCGCCCACGCCTTTCAGCGGCAGGCCGGCCAGATATGCCGCCGCCTCCGCCGTCAGGCAGGGAAAGCCCTCATAGTAGCCCGGCGTGCCCCACTTCTTGTCCCAGCCGGTGCAGAACAGCACGAAGTCCACGCCGTTCAGGTCATAGCTCTGCAGCAGGGACAGAGTAATGGCGCGCTGCCCCCGGCAGTCCACCACCACGGCGGGACCGGCGAACTTCGCCGCGTCGTAGCGGTCCAGCGCCGTGCCGTCACGGAGCATATGGGCCGGGGCGTCCATGTGGGTGCCGGTATGGGAGAACATATGCAGCAGCGTCTCCCGGTAGCCGCACTGGTCAATCGTGCAGGCGGTGGTCAGCCGGGGCTGCTCCGTGCCGGGATACACCGGCATATCGTTCCGTATGGTGTGGGTCAGCTCATGTGCCGTCATGCGTCCGCCTCCTTGTCGTGTGTCTGCAGCCAGATCAGCAGCGCCGCCACATCCGCCGGTGACACGCCGGACACCCGCCCGGCCTGCCCTACGTTCAAAGGCCGCAGCGCGCTGAGCTTCTCCCGCGCCTCCAGCCGCAGACCCTGAATGTGGTCGTAGTCCATATCCGGCGGCAGCTTCCGGCGCTCCAGCTTCTCAAACTCCGCCACCTGCCGCTGCTGCCGCTGGATATAGCCCTCGTACTTCACGGTGATCTCCACCTGCTCCCGCACCTCCGCGGGCAGGTCGGGTCGATTTGCGTCGAATTCTGTCAGGTCCGCGTAGGTCAGCTGGGGCCGCCGCAGCAGATCGATCAGGCGGCAGCCGCTGTCCACGGCGGCGGTGCCCCGTTCTGTTAGCAGGGCGTTCAGCTCCGGCGTACCGGGTATGCCCGTGCGCTCCAGCCGCCGTATCTCCTTCGCCACGGCTTCGTACTTGGCCTCCACCGCCGCCAGCCGTTCATCGCTGACCAGCCCCAGCTCGTGCCCGATAGGGCACAGCCGCGCGTCGGCGTTGTCCTGCCGCAGCAGCAGCCGGTATTCCGACCGACTGGTCATCATGCGGTACGGCTCCTCGGTGCCCTTGGTCACCAGGTCGTCGATCAGTGTGCCGATATAGCTCTCGCTCCGCTTGAGCACCAGCGGCTCCCGGCCCTGCAGCTTCAGCGCCGCGTTCACGCCGGCCACAAAGCCCTGCACCGCCGCCTCCTCGTAGCCGGAGGAGCCGTTGAACTGCCCCGCGCCGTACAGGCCGGGCACCGCCTTTACCTCCAGTGTGGGCAGCAGCGCCAGCGGGTCGATGCAGTCGTACTCAATGGCGTAGGCCGGCCGCATCATCACTGCGTGCTCCAGCCCCGGCACCGTGTGCAGCATCTCCAGCTGCACCTCCTCCGGCATAGAGGACGAAAAGCCCTGCACATACAGCTCCTCGGTGTCCAGCCCCATAGGCTCGATAAACAGCTGGTGCCGGGGCTTGTCCGCAAAGCGCACCACCTTTGTCTCGATGGACGGGCAGTACCGGGGGCCGATGCCTTCGATGACTCCGGAATAGATGGGGCTGCGGTCCAGATTTTCCCGTATGATCCGGTGCGTCTCCTCGTTGGTGTAGGTCAGATAGCACACCGCCCGGTTTTCCGGCACGTTCTTTGTCTCAAAGCTGAAGGGCAGCGGATCCGGGTCGCCCTCCTGTATCTCCATTTTGCTGAAGTCCACACTGCCCCGGTGTATCCGCGGCGGCGTGCCGGTTTTGAACCGCCGCAGGGGCAGCCCCAGTGCCCGCAGGCTGTCCGTCAGGGCGTTGGCCGGGTGTAGGCCGTCCGGCCCGGAGGACTCGATGCACTCGCCCACGATGGTCTGTCCGGTCAGGTAGGTGCCCGTGCACAGAATGACCGCCCGGGCGCCCAGCACCGCGCCGGTGCGGAGCACCACAGCGGCGGCATGGCCGTTCCCGTCGCAGCGTATCTCCGTTACCTCCGCCTGCCGCAGCGTCAGTCCCGGCTGCAATTCCAGCGTGTGCTTCATCACCTGCTGGTATTTCCGCCGGTCCGCCTGGGCCCGCAGGGACCACACGGCGGGGCCCTTGCCCCGGTTCAGCATCCGATACTGGATGCAGGCCCTGTCCGCCGCCCGGGCCATCTCGCCCCCCAGTGCGTCCAGCTCCCGGACCAGATGGCCCTTGCCGGTGCCGCCGATGGCCGGGTTGCAGGGCATATTCCCCACCGCGTCCAGGCTCACCGTCAGGCAGACGGTTTTCATGCCCATCCGGGCCGCCGCCAGGGCGGCCTCGATGCCCGCGTGCCCCGCGCCGATGACGGCCACATCATAGTCGCCGCCGTGAAACTCTCTCATCAGGTGCTCACCTCACCACATAAGACTGCTTGAACACTTTATTATACTATACAGCACACAACAGCGCAAGAGTGTTGCACAGAAATAACCCATAGGTATTGTGCAATGTGCAATAAAAGTTTACAAAAGCTTTATACATAATATCCAATTTTGCCCTTGTTATCCGGGCTGCCGCGGCATATAATAACACTGTAAAATGGAAGAAAGGAGCGTGATATCACCATGACGACAACTTGGATCTGGGGTGACCTGGATGACATGATCTTTGCCGACAGCGACTGGGAAGTGAGCCAGCGGTAAGGCATACCGATGAGGAAACCACGCGAAAGCGTGGTGATTTGCTTTTTTATGGGTGTTTTTCGACAGAAAACGCCTCCTGCACATAGATCGCAAAGCCTGATCCCCGCGCAGCAAAGATGAAAAGAGACGGCCAACGCCGTCTCTTATTTGTTATTTTCGGTTGCTCTTAATGAGATATTCGTGATACCTTAACGATATTTTAGCGTTACCTTAGCGATAATGTATGTTATAATAACGTCATCAAAAGGAGGGGAGGGCGGCTATGACCGGTAAGCAAGCCCGCCGGAGACAGCTGCTGCGGACCATTGGCCTGCACTTTTCCGGCATGGATGTTCTGAAGGCGCTGGGACTCTACCTGGCAGCCGTTATGTGCTGTCTGCTGCTTCGCAGCTTCGATATGCACAACGACACCAGCTACGTAGCCATGATCTTTCTGCTGGATGTGTTCCTTACCGCCTACTGGACGGACGGCTATCTGCTGGGCATCATCATGGCAGTGGTGGGGGTGTTCAGCGTGGACATCATCTTTACCTACCCCTTCTGGCATATCAGCTTTACGCTGACGGGCTTTCCGCTGACGTTCCTGGTGATGATGACCATCTCCATCCTGACCGCTACCGTTACCAGCCGGGCCAAGCAGACCGAGCAGGTGCGCCGGGAGGCCGACCGCGAAAAGATGTATGCCGACCTGCTGCGCGCCGTGTCTCACGACATCCGCACGCCGCTGACCGGTATCGTGGGCGCCACCAACGTTCTGCTGGAGCAGGACGGCGGACTGACGCAGGAGCAGCGCCAGCAGCTGCTGCGATCCACCAACGAGGACGCCCAGTGGCTCATCCGCATTGTAGAGAATTTGCTGTCCATCACACGCATAAGCTCTGAGGAGGCTAAGGTCAAGAAAGAGCCGGAGCCGGCGGAGGAGGTCATCGAGTCCGCCGTGGCCAAGACCCACAAGCACTACCCGGAGGTGGATATCCGTGTCCATCTGCCGGATGAACTGATGATGGTGCCCATGGATCCCCTGCTGATGGAGCAGGTACTGGTGAACCTGATGGAGAACGCCGTCATCCACGGCGAGACCCACCATATCGACGTGACCCTGTCCAGCGAGGGCAACTGCGCGGTGTTCACTGTGGCGGACGACGGCCGCGGCATTCCCCAGCACCTGCTGCCCCGGCTGTTCGACGGCTCCGCCCGCAGCGACCGCAGCAGTGACGGCAAGCGCAGCATGGGCATTGGCCTGTCCGTGTGCCGCACCATTGTGCTGGCCCACGGCGGCGTGATACGGGGAGACAACAGACAGGAGGGCGGCGCGGTCTTCACCGTGACCCTGCCCATGAAAGGAGAAAACGATGAAGATTAAAGACAAAGTCCTGATCGTGGAGGATGAGCAGTCCATCAGCAACTTTATCTCCATGATCCTCACCGCCAACGGCTTCGACACCATCATTGTCCGCACCGGCGAGGAGGCCCTGACCATGATCGCCTCCCATTGCCCGGACATGATCGTCCTGGACCTGGGCCTGCCCGACATGGACGGCATGGAGGTGCTGAAATCTGTCCGCAAGTGGTCCAATCTGCCGGTGGTGGTGGTTTCTGCCCGCAACCACGAGCACGACAAGGTGGAGGCCCTGGATTACGGCGCCGACGACTATCTGGTCAAGCCCTTCGGCACCTCCGAACTGCTGGCCCGCATCCGCACCGCCATCCGCCACACCCGCACCACCCTTTCCAACACCCAGATCGCCCAGTCCGGCAAGTTCGTCACCGGCGATCTGACCATCGACTATGATAAGCACCAGGTGCTGATGAACGGCGAGAACGCCGGATTGACCGTCAATGAGTACAAGATCGTGGCCCTGCTGGGCAAGTACGCCGGCAAGGTCCTGACCTATGACTTCATTATCCGGGAGTTGTGGGGCCCCAAGGCCAAGACCGACAATCAGATCCTCCGGGTAAATATGGCCAACATCCGCCGCAAGATCGAGCCTACCCCCGGCAACCCCCAATACATCTTCACTGAGGTGGGCGTCGGCTACCGTATGCGCGAGGGAGACTGATACATACCGAGAAGAAAAGACCGCCTGCGGGCGGTCTTTTTCACATGCGGGGTGTTTCTTTTGGAGAAAATATCTGCCGACACGAACCGACGCTTTACGGAAATTTTATAATGTACGGATAAAGAAAAACCGCATTTCCGCTGTCACCGTGTTAAGAAACGCCTGCCTGTATTTACAGGGCGGTTTTTTCGCAGTAAGATACAAACACGCCCGCCGCGGCGCGGCGGGGGAAACTTGTAAGGAGAGAAAACAATGGAAGAAAGAAAAGGCTTTGGATCCAATTTCGGATTCCTGATGGCCGCGGTCGGCTCGGCGGTCGGCCTGGGCAACATCTGGGGCTTCCCCAATAAGATGGGCGCCTGCGGCGGCTTCACGTTCCTCATCATTTACCTCATTTTGGCTGTTTGCTGCGGCTTCATCGTCATGGTGGGCGAGTTGGCCATTGGTCGTAAGACAGGCAAGGGCGCTGTGGCAGCATATAAGGCCCTTAGCAAGAAGTTCAGCTGGATGGGCTGGATGGGCATCCTGTCCGCGTTCTTCATCCTGTTCTTCTACTGCGCTCTGGGCGGCTACTGCATTAAGTATGTGGTGCTCAATGTAGGCGACCTGTTCGGCGCGGGCTTTGGCGCCAGTGCCATCGCCGCCGCGTCGGCGGACGCGGCCAGCGCCTCTCTGGGCGACGCGGTGTTCGGCGCTTTCATGTCCAGCACCACCGAGGCCATTATCTATGGCTTGATCTTCGTGGTGCTGACTATGCTTATCGTTCTCGGCGGCGTCGGCGGCGGTATCGAGAAGGTCTGCTCCGTGGGTATGCCTGCCCTGTTCGTGGCTCTGCTGATCTGCATCATCCGCGCCTGCACGCTGGACGGTGTGGACACCACCGTGCAGGTGCTCCAGGCGGACGGCTCCCTGGTGGAGCACGTGATCCACGGCAGCGCCCTGGATGGCCTGAAGTACATGTTTGCCCCCGGCTGGGCTACTGAAAATGGATACTATGTTCCCGCCTCCGCCGTCATCGATGGTGTGAAAATGTCCGCGGTGGAGATCAACGGCGTCATGCAGCGCATCGTGACCTTCAAGCAGGAGACACCCGACGTCCTGACCGTGCTGGCTACCGCCGGCGGCCAGATGTTCTTCTCCCTGTCCCTGGGTATGGGCGCCATGATCACCTACGGCTCCTATCTGCAGAAGAAGGAGAACATCCAGAAGAACGCGCTGCTGATCGTGGTCATGGATACGATGGTGGCTCTGATGGCCGGCCTGTGCGTGCTGCCCGGTCGCTTCGCTCTGGATCCCTCCGGCGCAGTGGGTGGCCCGTCCCTGCTGTTCGTCACCATGCAGAACGTGTTTAGCCGCATGGGCGGCCTCGGCCCCATCTTCGGCATCCTGTTCTATCTGCTGGTGGTCTTTGCCGCTATCTCCTCCTCTATCTCCCTGCTGGAGGTCATCGTGGCTCACTTTGTGGATAAGGCCCGCGACGAGGGCAAGGGTGACAAGCGCAAGAGCTATACCCTCATCGCCGCCGCCTGTGTGGGCCTGGGCTGCATCCTGGTCTGCGCTGACCGTCTGGGTGCCAGCAGCTTCTCGCCTGCGGAATTGCTGAACATTGCAAATCCCAAGACCTGGGCTGCCGACTGGCTGGACTTCTGGGATGCGCTGTCCGAGGGCGTTATGATGCCGCTGGGCGCGCTGCTGATGTCTCTGATGATCGGCTGGGAGATCGGCCCCGAGTTCGTCAAGGAAGAGACGGAGCAGTCCGGTCATGCCATGGGCAGCTACGGCTTCTTCAGGGTCTGCGTCAAGTTCATCACGCCGCTGATCATGGTCCTCATCCTGTACGGTCAGATAAAGGAATTCTTCCTGTAAAGTCTCTTGACGAATTGTTAATAAACAAACTCTTACTTAACAGAGGGGACGCCGGTGCCGCCGCACCGGCGTCTCTTTTTGCGTCCGCGGACCCGGAAAGACTTGTGCCGCCTGCCGTAAAAAGCACACGATGCTGTGTTTGCCGCCCGGTTTCTCTTGTAAAAACGACGAAAACGGAGTTCACAATTTGTTAAAATAATGGAATATGACGTTAAGAACTTGACAATATCTTGGCGTGACGGTATGATACAGGAGGTTGGCGGGGCAGATACGCTGTTTCGCCGGCTGATGGTATTCACCACCAATTTGTGAGGAGGTAAATCACACACATGGAAAAGAAAAGCACTAAAATAGCGTATTTCGTAGCGCTGGGTGTTTTCATTGTCCTGCTGGTCATCCTGGGGATCCAGTTTAAGGGCAAGGAAAACCCCGTCTTCGTCGGCGACGGCGCGTTCTACACCACCGGCGACGGCGTGTTCCTGGATGGCATCCAGCGGACCGTGGATGACAGCGAGGGCTCTAAGTATGCGCTGGACGGCTCCTACTATGTGAGCCCCGAGGCCGGCACCTACTTCGAGCTGTCTGAGGATGGCAACACCATCGTCGGCGCTGACGGTACCGAGTACGTCAAGTCCGAGACCCCCAGCAAGGACGTCAACGGCGTGGAGTACACCACCTATGAGGAGCAGGTCTACTCCGAGACTCCGTTTGCCGGTACCTTCTGGTCCCTGCTGCCCCCCATCGTGGCCATCGTGCTGGCCCTGATCAGCAAGGAAGTGTATTCCTCCCTGTTCCTGGGCTGCCTGGTCGGCGCGCTGCTGTACACCCAGTTCGCTCCCTGGGACACCATCGTGACCCTGGTGGGTGCCGATTACGGTATCATCTCCGTGCTGGCTGACAGCGGCAACATGGGTATCATCGTGTTCCTGGTCACCCTGGGCATCATGGTGGACCTGATGAACAAGGGCGGCGGCTCCGAGGCCTTCGGCCGCTGGGCCAAGAAGACCGTTCACACCCGCTGCGGCGCGCAGCTGCTGACCATGCTGCTGGGTGTGCTGATCTTCGTGGACGACTATTTTAACTGCCTGACCGTGGGCGCCGTTATGCGTCCCGTCACCGAGTCCCACAAGATCTCCCGTGCCAAGCTTGCCTATGTCATTGACTCCACTGCGGCTCCCGTCTGCATGATCGCCCCGGTGTCCTCCTGGGCCGCCGCCGTTTCCGGCTACGTGCAGTCTCCCAGCATCAACGGCATTGAGCTGTTCCTGAAGCAGATCCCCTGGAACTACTACTGCCTGCTGACTCTGCTGATGATCGTGGTCATCTCCGTGCTGAACATCGACTACGGTTCCATGCTGACCCACGAGTACAACGCCCAGGTCAAGGACGACCTGTTCACCACCCCCGAGCGTCCCTTCGCCGGTGCCGACGACTATGAGGCTCCCAGCAAGGGCAAGTCCTCCGTGCTGGACCTGCTGGTGCCCGTGATCGTTCTGATCGCTGTCTGCATCATCTCCCTGGTCTACTCCGGCGGTTACTTCGATGGCGGCATGACCTTCATGGAGGCCTTCTCCGCTGCCTCGGCCGGTGCGGCGCTGGCCATCGGCGGTCTGATCGGCTGCGTGTTCACGTTCATCTACTTCTGGCTGCGCGGCGCCATCGGCTTCGAGAAGTCCTTTGAGTCCGTGCCCCAGGGCTTCATCCAGATGATCGCCCCCATCCTGATCCTGACCTTCGCCTGGACCCTGTGCTCCTTCACCCGCTTTGCCATGTACTCCGCTGACTTCGTCAGTAATGCTATGGCCAACGTTGGCGATCTGCGTATGTTCCTGCCCGCCATCATCTTCATCATCGGCGCGGCTATCGGCTTCGCCACCGGTACTTCCTGGGGTACCATCGGCATCATGGCTCCCATCGTTGTCTCCGTGTTCAACTACGACGTGGAGCCCATACTGTGCACCATCGGTCTGGCGGCTGCCTGCTCCGGCGGCGTTATGGGCGACCACTGCTCCCCCATCTCCGATACCACCATCATGGCTTCCGCCGGTGCCCACTGCTACCACCTGAACCACGTGTTCACCCAGCTGCCCTATGCGCTGACCGTGGCCGCAGTGTCCTTCGTCAGCTTCATCCTGGCCGGCCTGATCCAGAACGTGTTTGTCAACCTGCTGATCGCTGTGGCCCTGATGGTCGGTACGCTGTTGGTCATCCGCGCCATCGTTGCCAAGAAGCACGCTGGTATTTTCCAGGAAATGGCCGAGGCCGACAAGGCTCTTGCCAAGTAAGCTATACCCAACCTAATAAAAAGAAAGCCCTCCATTGGGGGCTTTCTTTTTTTGCGTATACTATGTCGGTATATCGCTATAAATGCCGGCAATATTGGCTAAAATAAACATATATCTCCAAAAAAGGAGGGGAGAAGCGCGCTAAGAAACTGTAAAGGTTTATAATAATGTCATAAATATTCCGAAAAATGGCCGCTAAATTGGATAAAAGGGAGAAAAACCGGTTCATAATTTGTTAAAAATTACCCGCCTCCGGCTTTGCTGAAATGTTGACAATCTGCCAGGAAAACGTTAGGATGGTGGCACCAATTTGTGAGGAGGTAAATCACACACATGGAAAAGAAAAGCACAAAGATAGCGTATTTCGTTGCGCTGGGTGTCTTTATCGTGCTGCTGGTCATTCTCGGCATCGCGTATAAGGGCGCACCTCTGCCCACACTGGAAGTGGACGGCGAGATGATCGAGACCACCACTCCCTTCGCAGGCACCTTCTGGTCCCTGCTGCCCCCCATCGTGGCCAT
>ERZ834722.2506-NODE-2506-length-14288-cov-17.299937_pt1 | contig 14288 bp, 8 predicted proteins | sample MGYA00519576_ERZ834722 | MGnify/ENA primary metagenome ERZ834722 (study PRJEB31850, sample SAMEA3708759) | human gut metagenome | biome: human gut; feature: human-associated habitat; material: faeces | place: China | collected 2014 ...
CCTCGATCTCCTTGAAGCCGATCTTTACCAGCATCTGGAAGAACTCCAGCTTTTCCTCAAGGCTCATGGGCACGATCAGGGCCTGATTGCCGTCGCGCAGGTCCACGCTGCACCATGCGGGGGCTTTTTCAATGTGATCCTTCTTTACCCAGCTGTCATAGCCTGCGGGTACCGGGTAGTAACCCGGAGCGTACTTGGTTGCGTCCATCATAATGTGCGGCCTCCTAAACGATTTACACTTCTTGCTCCATGCTCTTTGTGAGCGTCCTCGCCCTCTCAGTCTCACATTCGTTCGACAGCTCCCCCAAAGGGGGGAGCCCTTGGCAAAACCGGAAACTTTGCCGTACTGCCAAGGCCTCTCACTTTGGGAGAGGTGGCACGGCGTAAGCCGTAACGGAGAGGGCAAGCCTGCTTCCAAAAGGCAGATATACGAAAAGGCTCTCGTCTTTCAAGGCGAAAACCTTGAGAGACGAGAGCCTGTAAAGTTCAAACTACAGGGCACCCGTGGTACCACTCTCTTTGCTGCGCCTTTGGGCACAGCCGCTTTGCACGATCGGCTTTTTGCGGCGAATCGCTGTCCTTGTAACGGTGGACATCCGTCAGAGCCTACTTGTGTGTTCAGCCCTGCCGCTCAGGGGCCAGTAACCGAAGCCCTTTGCACCCGCCTTGCACCACCCGGCGGCTCTCTGTACGCAGAAGAAATTCGTTTTTTCCCCGTCAACGCATTTGTGCTTTTTTCAAAGTGGACTAAGTTTAGCATGATTCGCGGGCAGTGTCAAGCAATCTGACTCATTCTCAAAATGAAACAATTTCACAAAATATGGGGCAGAATTTCCCAAAATTGTGCACGGGTCGATTCGATGCATTTTTCGGTCGATTCGTGTCAAACGAATGCCCGGGGGGGAGCTACGGGTGTATGATAGGATCAAAGATAGAACAGAGGAGGTACACCCTACATGAAACTACGTACCCGTAAATTCCTTGCCGGGCTGCTGAGCCTTGGCCTGCTGCTGCAGGCGGCAAGCCCCCTCAGCGCACTGGCGGCAGAAGGTGGCAGTGCGGCGCATACACTGACCGTTACGGTGGGCAATACTACTTACAACCTGACGGCGAATGGTGGAACTGTCAGCTTTGACGTGGCATGGCCTTTAGGTTATCCCACCGTGTCTTATGACGAAGGCTTTGCGTTTGAAGGCGGCTTTAATGGCGATGTAATCCTTAACGGTGGAGAAAACGTCACCATCAAGGGTGAATCTTACGCCGTGAATGGTAGCCTGAATGCAACTGTCAATGATCTGACCGTCACAAAATCCGATTCCGGCACTGATGCTGCGATTCGCGGTGAGGCAACGATTACTAGCGCTGGTGATGTGAGAATCAGCGGCAACCTTGACTATAATAACATCAGCTTGGTAAATCAGGCTGTTGAAGGCAAGCTGACTGTGAACAGCGCACAGGATGTGAGCATTGACGGCATCCTCAACGGCGGTGCAGATATCAACTGTCAGACCCTTTCTCTGAATTGCGGAAACGGCTCGACCGTCAGCGGAACCCTGACCGTGCACAATGCGCAAAAAATTCAGGCTACCGCTTTTGCTATTTATGGCGTAATCGGCGACAGGGGTAAAGCAGGCAAGCTGGTACTTGATCACTGCACTGGTGCGGTCACGCTTTGCAATACCTACGGTTATGAGGCAGTTCAGGCAGGCACGGTGGAGGTAAGGAATCTGCCGACTGGTTACGTTGCCCGCTATTATGCAGGCAGCTCCGAGGCCGAGAGCACTGAGACCCAGGACGCGAATGATTGTGCAAGATACTCTTATTTCAGAATCGAGTATGTGAATCCGAGCAACAAGACGCTCACGCTGACGAATGCCAAGGCTTACACGGATGCAGAGTACACCACGGAGCTGATCAATGCAACGAGCGCAAACGGCACTTCTACCTATCATGTGGACGAGGGCAAGACAGTCTACGTCAAGGCTGTTGCACCGGGCGAAGGCCAGTGGAAGTTTGGTGGCTGGATAGACCGTGAAGAAACCAGCGAAAAAATCACTGTTACCGTGACCGAAGATATGACCCTGACTGCTAACTGGGTCAAGGAAATCCCTGAACCTGATGAAGGGGTCAACTACGGCATCACGGTCACGATAGGCAATAATCCTCCCATTGAAGTGACCAGCGAAAACTGCGGGCACATTCTTGAAGTCGGAAACGACAAGCTCACCTATGACCCGGATACCCACACCCTGACCGGTACCGGCAGCTTTGGCAAGATGAAGGTCGAGATCACTGACGATCTCGAGGATAAGGTGGATGTGGTACTGAGCAATGCGAACGGTGCTGTGGTAAATGGCAGCCTGACCGTTACCGGCGCACAGGATGTGAAGGTAACGGGCGTATCCTCCACCGCCCTTATCACGGGGGACGCTACTATTACCTGCGCCGGTGACATCCTGATGGATAATACCGGTTCTGGCAATGTGCTGGGTTATGGTGACCACGGCAATCTCGATGTTCAGAGCGCACAGAATGTGACCATCCATGGTGAGGGCCGTACAGGCACCGATGAAGATGGAAACAACTATACCATCTATGGCAGAGCCGAGATTGAGTGCAGCGGTAATGTGGAGATCACCAGCCAGAATGGCGGTGCAGTTTGGGACCCGGTCGTGATCACCAAGGCGGCTAATGTGACGATCACTGCAAACCAGCGCGCTGTCTGGGATTCGCGCAGTTACCTCGATTCGTCCATCAATTGCAGTGGTGAAGTGAAGATCACAAGTAAGAATGCTGCGGCACTCCATGATGGCAAGCTGACGATCACTGGCGCAACAGACGTGACCATTTCTGGTAAGCGAGACGAAGGAGCAACCATTGGCGGTGATGCTGAAATCACCTGCTCTGGTGATGTGGTGCTGGAAAACAAGGGCACTGGCGCTGTAGTGGAGAGCAAACTGGTCTACAAACAGAATCCTGCCAAGGGTTATGAGGTGAAGACCGGCGAGAATGCTGAAAGTGCAACGGTTGCTTATACGGACGAAGAAGGCACAACTTCTTACACTGTGCCGAACACTGAGACGAATCCTGAGACGAATCCTGTACCTTCGTACATCTCCATTACCGCTGTGGGCACTCCTCCTGTCGTGCCCGGCGATGACGACTTTACCGGCGGCGATTCCGGCGCAGGCGGCGCTGTTGCAGCCGTTCTGGTGGGCGGCGCAGCAGTCTGGGGCGGCTACGAGATCGCTACCCGGGTGATCCTGCACAACATCCTGCCCGAGGGCGCAGAGATCCCCGCAAACCGCGGCCAGCTGGCACTGCTGGTGTGGAACACCGCAGGCAGACCTGAACCTGTGAACACCCCGGCTTTTGCGGATGTGGCAGATGCCGACACCGCCAAGGCAGCCCAGTGGTGCGTGGAGCAGGGCCTGCTGGATGCCAAGAGCGAGAGCACCTTCAAGCCGGAAGGCTGGATGCCCAAGTTCAAGACCATTGAAGTGTGGGAAAAGGCATTCCCAAAACAGTAAACCCATGCGAAACCAAAGGGAGCAGCTTCGGCTGCTCTCTTTTTGTATGCAGAGGGGACCTTTGTTAACAAACTGCTAAGTTTTTGGAAAGTTCTGCTCGAATTGCTGTTGCGCCCGGTTTTACTGTGCTATACTACTTGCATCCGGAACCAAAGGAGGAATTGCCACATGAAAGAAGTCAAACCTTCCAAAAAGCCGCTGGCGATCTACTACGCCATCGTGCTGGCGGTCCTGCTGCTGCTCAACCTTGTGCTGCTGCCGTGGATGAGCGAGCGTCAGGTGGAGGAAGTGGACTATGGTACCTTTATGACCATGACCGAGGAAAAGAACATCGGCCGTGTGGATATCGAATCCAACCAGATCATTTTTACCGATAAAGAGGAAAAGCAGGTCTACAAGACCGGCCTGATGAACGACCCGGAGCTTACCCAGCGCCTGTATGATGCTGGAGCGCAGTTTTCCAGCGAGATCGTGGAGCAGGGCTCGCCGGTGCTCAATTTCCTGATCTGGTTTGTGCTGCCCATCCTGCTGTTCAGCTTCATCGGCAACCAGATGAACAAAAAGCTGATGGAAAAGGCCGGCGGCGGCCCGGGGTCCATGATGTTCGGCGGCGTGGGCAAGTCCAACGCCAAGGTCTATGTGCAGTCCACCCACGGCATCCGCTTTGCGGATGTGGCCGGTGAGGATGAAGCCAAGGAAAACCTGCAGGAGATCGTGGATTACCTGCACGACCCCGGCAAGTACGAGAGCATTGGCGCATCCATGCCCAAGGGCATCCTGCTGGTGGGCCCTCCGGGCACCGGCAAGACCATGCTGGCCAAGGCCGTGGCAGGCGAATCCAACGTGCCGTTCTTCTCCATTTCCGGTTCCGAATTTGTGGAGATGTTCGTGGGCATGGGCGCATCCAAGGTGCGCGACCTGTTCCGGCAGGCAAAGGAAAAGGCCCCCTGCATCGTGTTCATCGATGAGATCGATGCCATCGGTCAGAAGCGCAACAGCGGCAATCTCGGCGGCAACGACGAGCGTGAGCAGACTTTGAACCAGCTGCTCACCGAGATGGACGGCTTTGAGGGCAACACCGGTGTTATCATTCTGGCGGCCACCAACCGCCCGGATTCTCTGGACCCGGCCCTGACACGTCCCGGACGTTTTGACCGCCGTGTTCCGGTGGAGCTGCCCGACCTCAAGGGCCGCGAAGAGATTTTGAAAGTGCACGCCAAAAAGGTGGCGCTGGCCCCGGGCATCGACTTCAACACCGTGGCCCGCATGGCTTCCGGTGCATCCGGTGCGGAACTTGCCAACATCGTCAACGAAGCAGCCCTGCGCGCTGTGCGTGCAGGCCGCAAGAGCGTGACGCAGGCCGATCTGGAGGAGAGCATCGAGGTGGTCATTGCAGGCTACCAGAAGAAGAACTCCATCCTCACCGACAAGGAAAAGTGCATCGTGGCCTACCACGAGATCGGCCATGCACTGGTGGCGGCCAAGCAATCCAACTCTGCCCCTGTGCAGAAGATCACCATTATCCCCCGCACCTCCGGCGCACTGGGCTACACCATGCAGGTGGACGAGGGCAACCACTACCTGATGAACAAGGAAGAGCTGGAAAACAAGATCGCCACCCTCACCGGCGGACGCGCCGCCGAGGAAGTGGTGTTCCGATCCATCACCACCGGTGCCTCCAACGATATCGAGCAGGCCACCAAGCTTGCCCGCGCCATGCTCACCCGCTACGGCATGAGCAAGGACTTTGACATGGTGGCGCTGGAGACCGTGAACAACCAGTATCTGGGCGGCGACACCTCGCTGGCCTGCTCGGCCCAGACCCAGCGCGAGATCGACCAGAAGGTGGTGGAGCTGGTCAAGGCCCAGCACGAAAAGGCTGTCCAGATTTTGACCGATAACCGCGCCAAGCTGGACGAGCTGGCACAGTATCTGTACCAGAAGGAGACCATCACCGGCGAGGAATTCATGGAGATCCTGAACCGGGAACCGGCACAGGCCCAGTGACCCCGGCAGCAGAGCTTCCAAAAAATTTTTATAGCCTGCTGCAATAATCCCGCCGCCGCATCCGTTTATAAGACAGATGCGGCGGTTTTGTATTACACCGCATGGCAGACCATGGTTTTCCACAAAACAAAAATGTGCGGTGCAAAACCGCCGTCAACGGAGGTATTCCAAATGAAACTGAACCATAAATTTGTCCGTACCGTCACCACCACCGCTGCAGTGCTGGGCGCTGCCGCCATGCTGAGCGTGGGCGCATTTGCCGCAGAAGCAGACATCAACGACCCTGCTGCCGCAGGCTATCTGCCCCCGCAGGAGCAGATGGTGCAGGGGGATATCGCCCTGCACAGCGCCGATGTGGCGATCGGCGAAAAGGACCCCACCTACGGCGGCTACGGCGCACCGGAGGGAAACCCCATTCAGGGCAACATCATGCTGATCTCCGGCGATGAGCTGGCCGCCCCGTCCGCAGATGCAGCGGCGAAAAAGAGCGAGGCCCGCTACACCGTCAAGGGCCTGTTCGGCAGAGAAGTGCTGTACACTGCCCGCCAGAAGGACGGCGTGCTGACGCTGGATGTGCCCGCCGGTTCTGCTACCTTCCGCACCACCGTGCAGGACATGCAGACCTTGCTGAACGAGGGTGTGAGCACGCTGGTGATCCAGACTGAGAAGGGCTCCACCACCCTGAACCTGTCCCTGTTGGTGGAGGGCCAGAAGGGCACCGACCGCGTGGTGCTGCGCCGACTGGGCGAAAACAACTTCCTCACCGTGGGCCTGCGCTGCCGCCGCGATTTGATCGTGGGGCGCTGACCGCTGAGATCAAATGATGAAAGGGCTGCTGCACGCAGGGATGTGCAGCGGCCCTTTTTGCGCTTTTCTGTTAAGTTTTTGAAAATTTGCGCAGATGTCTTTGCAAAGTCTGCCGGGAGATGTTATAGTTAAATTGAAACAGTATGTATTCCCGATAGAAAGGAAAAAACGCCATGGAGCATTTTGTGGAGTTTGAGGACGTTTGCAAATATTATCAGACCGGCAGTGTGAAGATCGCCGCCGCAGACCACCTGAATTTCTATGTGGATAAGGGCGAGTTCTGCATCATCGTGGGGCCTTCCGGCGCAGGCAAGACCACCCTGCTGAACATCCTCGGCGGCATGGACAGCTGCGACGAGGGCAACGTCTGGCTGGACGGCCAGAACGTGAGCCACTTTACCGCCAGAGAGCTGACCACCTACCGCCGGTACGATGTGGGCTTTGTGTTCCAGTTCTACAACCTTGTGCAGAACCTGACCGCACTGGAGAACGTGGAGCTGGCCAGCGAGATCTGCCGCGACCCGCTGGACCCCAAAGAGACCCTGCGCAGCGTGGGTCTGGGAGAGCGGCTGAACAACTTCCCGGCCCAGCTTTCCGGCGGCGAGCAGCAGCGGGTGTCCATTGCCCGCGCACTGGCCAAAAACCCCAAGCTGCTGCTCTGCGACGAGCCCACCGGTGCACTGGATTACAAGACCGGCAAGCAGGTGCTGGCCCTTTTGCAGGATACCTGCCGCCGCACCGGCCGCACGGTGATCGTTATTACCCACAACACCGCCCTGACAGCGATGGCAGACCGCATCATTCAGGTGCGCAGCGGTAAGATCGTCTCCAATCAGGTCAACGAGCACCCTGTGCCGGTGCAGGAGATTGAGTGGTGAGAGCTGTGCTGAAAAGTTATCGTAAAAACATCCTGCGGGAAATGAAGGACAACCTGAGCCGCATGGTCTCGCTGTTCGGCATCGTAGCGCTGGGCGTGATGATGCTGACCGGCCTGATGAGTTTTGCGCCCAGCATGCGCATCGCCGGGCAGAAATACTACGTACAGCAGAACGTGTTCGACCTGCGGGTGCTGTCCACGCTGGGCCTTTCGGAGGAGGACATTGCCGCCATTGCCGCCGTGGACGGCGTGGAGGCTGTGCAGCCGGTGAAATATCAAGACGTGGAGGCCCAGTGGCAGGGTCAGAGCGAGACGGCGGTGGTGCGCCTGCAGCAGCTGCCCGCCGACCCCGAGGCCGACACGGCAGAAAATATGAACCGTCTGGTGCTGCTCTCGGGCCGGATGCCTGAGGCTCCGGATGAGTGCGTGGTGCATGTGATGGGCTATGGCGACCCGGTGGAACCGGGCACGGTGCTCACCCTGCCGGAGGACACCGAACATGTGAGCCGGAAGCAGTTCACGGTAGTGGGCACCGTGCAGGACCCGCAGCATTTTTCCACGGACAAGGAGAGCAGCACCGCCGGTGACGGCCAGCTGGATGATATCGTGTTCCTGCCGGAGGGCAGCCTGACCACGGATTATTATACGGCGTGCTATCTCAAGGCGAAAAATGCCGGTCTGTATGATAATTACTCGGACGAGTATCAGGCAGCAGTGGATGACACAGCCGCAAGGGTAAAGGCCATCAGCGGGGCACAGTGCACAGCCCGGCGGGCGGAGCTGATCGAGGATGCCAGTGCAGAGCTGGCCGATGCCCGGGCCGAGTACAACGACAAAAAAGCCGAAGCAGACCGTCAGTTTGCGGAGGCAGAGCAGCAGCTGGCCGATGCACAGGCACAGCTGGACAGCGCCAAAGCCCAGCTGGACGCGGGCGAAGCGGAGCTTGCCGCCAACAAAAAGGCCCTGCCGGATACCATGCAGGGCGGTGCGGACGAGCTGGTGAGCGGCGAGGAACAACTGCTGGAATTTGAGGATCAGCTGCAGCAGATCGAGATGCTGGTGAACCTGAAAAAGGTGGCCGACCCGCTGCTGGGCTATGCGGAAACGGCTCTGCACAACGCGCAGAAGGCGCTGGACGAGGCCGAGCCCGCCGATGAGGAATACACCGACCTGCGGGATGCCCTGCAGAAGGCGCAGGATGCTTACGACAACATCAGCGGCCAGCTGAACGGCTATCAGGCCCAGCTGGACGAGGGCAAGCGCCAGATGTATGCACAGGGGCTGATCTCTTCGCCCAGCCTTTCCAACGAGCAGCTGGTGACCGAAGCCAAAGCCGCATTGCGCCAGATGAAGGTAAAGCTTCTGCAGGGGCAGCTGCAGCTGACCACCGGCACGGCCACAGCCTACACCCAGTTCGATGCGGCGCGCACTCGGCTGGACGAGGGCTGGCAGGAATACAGGGACGGCGTGCAGCAGCTGGCCGATTCCCGCGCGGAGTACGAGAGCCGGAAGGCCGAAGCAGAACAGCAGCTGGCCGACGGCCTTGCCCAGCTGAACGACGCCGAGGAACAGGTGAGCCAGATCAAGAGCGGTGAGTGGTATGTGCTGGACCGCGGCTCCACCATGAGCTTTGTCACCTTTGAGCAGTATGCCGACCGCATGGATGCCATTGCACGGGTGTTCCCGGTGTTCTTCTTCCTGGTGGCGGCGCTGGTGGCCACCACCACCATGACCCGCATGGTGGACGAGAACCGCCTGCAGCTGGGTACCCTGAAAGCTCTGGGTTACTCCAACGCAAAGATCGCAGGCAAGTATCTGTTCTATGCCCTCAGTGCCAGCGTGCTGGGCAGCATCGTGGGCATGGTCATCGGTTTTGTGGTGTTCCCGCTCATCATCTGGTATGCCTACCAGATGATCTTCAGCATGTCCACCTTTACGCTGCACTTTTACCCCGGCATGGCGGCAGCCAGTGTGGCCATCAGCGCGGCCGTCATCGGTTTTGCTACATGGAACGCCTGCCGTGCCAGCCTGAAGGAAAAGACTGCAGCTTTGCTGCTGCCCCGGGCCCCGGTGGCAGGCAAGCGCATCTTTTTGGAGTACATCACCCCGCTGTGGCAGCACATGAGCTTCTCCCAAAAGACCACAGCCCGCAACCTGTTCCGCTACAAAAAGCGCTTCTTCATGACAGTGCTGGGCGTGGCAGGCTGCACGGCGCTGCTGCTGATCGGTTTTGGCATTCAGGATTCCATCCTGCCCATCGTGGACAAGCAGTCCGGGCAGCTGACCCACAACGATCTCACCATCTCGCTCAGCGATGAAAAGGCGCTGACCATGGAGCAGGGCCTTGCCGACACGCTGGACAGCAGCAGTGCGGTCCACAGCTGGGGCGCGTTCTACACAAAGTCCACCACCCTTTATAATGAAGAGGGCGGGAGCGCCGATGTCAGCATCGTAGGCGCGGAGGACGATGCCCGGATGACCGAATACTTCACCTTCCGCACCCGGGTGGGCCACGACCTCATTCCCTTTGAAGAGGACAGCGTGATCCTGACCGAAAAAACGGCCCTGAATCTGGGGCTGAGCGTGGGCGATACGTTCTATGTGGAGGCAGCAGACGGGAGCCGCGTGCCGCTGGTGCTGACCGGCATTACTGAGAACTACATGTTCACCCGGCTGTATCTCTCCAATGCGCAGCTGCAGGCCCTGCTGGGCAGCACGCCGGAGTGGAACACCGTCTACGGCCTGACCGGCTGTACCACCGAGGCGGAGTACAACACCCTGCGCACAAAGCTGCTGGGCTGCAACTATGTGAGCAGCGTCAGCTTCACCGAGGACACCACCTCCATGTTCGGCAGCCTGATCGGCAGCCTGAACTACGTGGTGGTGCTGATCATCGTGTGCGCGGCGGCGCTGGCGGCGGTGGTGCTGTACAACCTGATCAGCGTCAACCTTGCCGAGCGAAAAAAGGAGCTTGCCACTATCAAGGTGCTGGGCTTCTATGACAAAGAAGTGTACCGCTACATCTTCCGCGAGATCGAGCTTTTGTCCCTCATCGGCTCCGGCGTGGGCCTGTTGCTGGGCGTGCCGCTGCACCGGTTCATTATCCTGACCGTGGAAATGGATCAGCTCATGTTCATCCGCACCATTGCACCCCGCAGCTATCTGCTGGCAGTGGCATTGACGATGCTGTTCACCTTTGTGGTGTGCTTTGCCATGCGGCGGCATGTGCGGCATATCAGCATGGTGGAAAGCATGAAAGCCCCGGAGTGACAGCATGACAGCGGCAAAGAACCGGTAAATTCATAAAAGCTTCATATAAACAACATGTTTTCGCTGAAATTATCTGATATCCTGATATCACCGGACAGGCAGAGCCGCAACTGCCTGAATGGGTAACATGATTCCTCCTTTACCAAACCAAATACCGCAAAACAAAACACCGCGCCTTGTCTGATCCGCAGCAGACAGGGCGCGGTGTCTTGTTTAAACCGTTAAGTTTTCAGCATCTGCGGCAATGGCATCGGCCTGCTGCTGGGTGAGCACGCGGCACTTGACCATCCGCTTGAGCACCACCTGCATCCGCTTGAAGGCAAGCTCCGGGCTGCTGGCGTAGGTGGAAGGCGCGTTGGGCATACCCGCCAGATAGATCGCTTCGGCATCGGTCAGCTGGGCCGGTTCCTTGCCAAAGTAGCCCTCGGCAGCTTCTGCAATGCCATAATACCCGCTGCCAAAATAGATGGTGTTGGCGTACATCTCAAAGATCTGCTGCTTGGAGTAGGTCTTTTCAATATCAAAAGCAGCAAGCATCTCGGCAGCCTTGCGGGCCAGATGCTTGTCCTGCGTGAACAGCTCGTTCTTGGCAAGCTGCTGGGTCAGGGTGCTGCCACCCTCGGCCAGCGAGTGGGTGCGCAGGTCGGCCAGCAGGGCGCGGGCAATGGCCCCCGGGTCGATACCCTTGTGGGTCATAAAATGCTCGTCCTCGGTGCAGATGACTGCGTTAATATAGATCTGCGGCAGCGCATCGTAGGAAGTATAGCTCCCGCGGGCACAGATGGTGTCGTACATGGAAGCCACTGGGTAACTGCTGGCGGCACTGCGGTACAGCTGTCTGCCCTGATAAAAGAACCAGCCGCCTGCCAGCAGCCCGCCAAGCAGCAGGATGCAAAGAACAACGAGCAGGCTCTGCTTTAAAAAATGAAAGAAACGATGCAGCATCGAAAAACTCCTTTGATGATAAAAAAGAACGCTATCATAATAAACGATTTGCAGGGCGTTTGCAAGGAACAGCTTTAGTATAACAATAAAATTTTAAGGTTTTATCAATGGAAAAATAAAAATTTCCGAAGAAGCAGAAGTATTACTCCTGTTGGAACTGCACAACGGGATGCTGCAAATGCGGGCTGCGCATCGTGCAGAAAACTCAATTTGAAAAAAACTGGAATTAACCCATTGACAAACTGGGTAAGAGGGGATATAATGCAAACAATAAATCCACAAACCTAGTGGGAAAAAGAAAACGACGGTTTTGCTTCCCGGCACAGAGCAGATAGAGGCTCCGGTTTGTAGATGAGTGGGAAAGAATTATTTCGGAAAGGAGGGCACGGATATGAAGCTGATTTGGAACGACCTGCTGCACGCAAACTTCCGCTATGGGCGAATGTACGGTGACCGGGCAGAACATCTGGCTGCGAACTGTACGATGCCCTCTTGCTGTGCACGAATGTGTACCCGAATGTGACGTTGACAGAATAGCTTTGAATTGTGTTTGCCCGGTGCGCTTTTGTATCACGCATCGGGATTTTTTGTATCATAAAATTATACTAAAAGTACAAATAGAGAGGTAAAATACTATGTCTGACTATAAATTTGAGACCCTGCAGCTTCACGTTGGCCAGGAGCAGGCCGATCCCGCAACCGATTCCCGTGCAGTGCCTATCTACCAGACCACTTCCTATGTGTTCCGCAACAGCCAGCACGCAGCAGACCGCTTCGGCCTGGCAGACGCAGGCAACATCTACGGCCGTCTGACCAACTCTACGCAGGACGTGTTCGAGAAGCGCATCGCTGCTCTGGAAGGCGGCGTGGCTGCTCTGGCTACCGCTTCCGGTGCTGCTGCCATCACCTACACCATCGAAGCACTGGCACAGGCCGGTGATCACATCGTGGCTCAGAAGACCATCTACGGCGGCAGCTACAACCTGCTGGAGCACACCCTGACCCAGTTCGGTGTCACCACTACCTTTGTCAATGCACACGACCTGGCTGAGGTGGAGAATGCCATCCAGCCCAACACCAAGGCCGTCTATCTGGAAACTCTGGGCAACCCTAACAGCGATATCCCCGATATCGATGCCATTGCAGCCATCGCGCACAAGCACGGCCTGCCACTGGTCATCGATAACACCTTCGGCACCCCGTACCTGATCCGTCCCATTGAGCACGGCGCAGATATCGTCGTCCATTCCGCCACCAAGTTCATCGGCGGCCACGGCACCACGCTGGGCGGCATCATCGTGGACAGCGGCAAGTTTGACTGGAAGGCAAGCGGCAAGTTCGGCAATATTGCTGACCCTAACCCTAGCTACCACGGCGTTTCCTTTGCCGATGCAGCAGGCCCCGCAGCTTTTGTCACCTACATCCGTGCGATCCTGCTGCGTGATACCGGTGCCACCATTTCGCCGTTCAACGCCTTCCTGCTGCTGCAGGGCACCGAGACCCTGAGCCTGCGCATCGAGCGCCATGTGGAGAACACCAAGAAGGTGGTCGAGTTTCTGGCAAACCACCCGCAGGTGGAGAAGGTCAACCACCCCTCCCTGCCGGATCACCCGGATCACGCCCTGTACGAGAAGTACTTCCCCAACGGCGGTGCATCCATCTTCACCTTCAACATCAAGGGCGGCCGTAAAGAGGCATTCAAGTTTATCGATAACCTGAAGGTCTTCTCTCTGCTGGCAAACGTTGCTGATGTGAAGAGTCTGGTCATCCACCCGGCTTCCACCACCCACAGCCAGCTGAACGACGAAGAGCTGGCCGAGCAGCAGATCTATCAGAACACCATCCGCCTGTCCATCGGCACTGAGCACATCGACGATATCATTGCTGATCTGGAAGCAGGTTTCGCAGCCGTCCGCGGCGAGTAAATCTTATCCCCTTAAAACCTCCGACAGAATGTGTATGCCTTGTTTTTTCTCCTGATCTCTTCCAAAAATTCCTTATATCCTAAACACAGCAAAAGGGTCCCGGCATTTTCTCCGGGACCCTTTTGTTGTTTGCGGCAAAATGCCGTCAGCCTTTCACGCCGCCCAAAGCAACACCGCGGACGATGAACTTGGAAAGCAGCAGGTACACGATGATGACGGGCAGAATGGCGATAGCCACCATCATGTAAACCTTGCCCATATCAAACTTGAGGAAGTCTGCACTGCGCAGCTGTGCAATCAGGATGGGCAGGGTCTTTTTGTCGGCGCTGTCCAGCACCAGAGCGGGAATGAAGTAGTTGTTCCAGCTGGCCACGAAGGAGAAAATGGCCTGCACTGCCAGAGCGGGCTTCATAATGGGCAGCACGATCTTGTTGAAGGTGTAGAACTCGCCTGCACCGTCGATGCGGGCAGCCTCTACGATCTCCATGGGAAGGGAAGCGTCCAGATACTGCTTCATGAAGAAGAACACGGTGGGCGCTGCAATGCTGGGCAGGATCAGCGGGATAAAGCTGTTCTTCAGGCCCATCTTGGTGATGAGCTGCAAAAAGCCCAGAGCGGACACCTGTGTGGGCATGGTCATAATCAGCAGGATAATGGCGAACGCGGCCTTTTTGAATTTGAAGTTATAGGCGTAGATGCCGTAGGCCGTCAGGGCCGAGAAGTACACGCTGAGCGCCGCCGAGCAGGCGGAGACGATCAGGCTGTTGCGGATGCCGGAGACGACAGGGATGTTGGCATCGGCCAGCACGTTTTGGAAGTTGGTGATGAGCGATTTGCCCGGCAGCAGCGAGAAGCCTTTCTGGATCTCGAAGTGGGTGCGGGTGGAGTTGATCACCAGCACATAGAAGAAGAACAGGCACAAAAAGC